>Ga0193709_1000005_pt1 | contig 139328 bp, 114 predicted proteins | sample H3c2metaG_FD_160571 | JGI IMG/M metagenome (GOLD analysis project Ga0193709, IMG submission 160571) | Soil microbial communities from a riparian zone of the East river system, Colorado, United States - H3c2 | ecosystem: Environmental > Terrestrial > Soil > Riparian zone | place: USA: East...
AACCAGGAACTGTTTCAGTAATCGTGTGCACCTCCACTCTAATGCACAAATGTATCTACCTTGTACATTCTTATCTTTGAGAAATCCTTAACTCAATGGCGATTCCCCGTCCCTCTCCCTATCCCCGATTGGATTGGGGCGGGCGGATGGGGAGAGGGAGTGAAGCGTAATTACTTTTGTCGTCGAGCATAGCATGGATAAAAAAAGATTACTGGAGATGGGTGGAGATGGGCGTGGATGGGTAGAGTTGCTCGTTTTGCCTGCACATCTCGTATCTTTCATAGTGGTGTATTCTTTCTTTTGGGACCGCCAGTTTAGATCTCGGTCCTTCTACCTTAAGGAAGGAAGTTCATTTTTTGCAGACGCTCGTGTTGCAAGTCAGGCCGGGACAGGGAGTTAGCCTCGATTTTGGAGTTCAAATTTCGGACGAAGGTGTCGGAGATTGGGATTAGCGATCAAGAGGAGGAGGGATGAGAGAAGACAGTATCGATCCCCCTGGAGGTCGTAACGTCGTAACAAGCTCGATAAATCCGAGTGATTATTGCGATCGAGGTCGTGACAAAGGTCGTGATAACAAGAGTTAAGAGCGGCGAGCCTTTGGATTATCAATCATTCCACTGAAAATAGAGAGGAACCTAAAAAAGAGTTGAAACATTAGCCAGTTACCGCGATTAAAAGCGGATGAATTTGGACGAGGGACAACGAGAGAAAGTCGGCGAATGGGTGGCTCAAGGGTTGAGGCTATCGGAGATTCAGGGTCGAATCGCGTCCGAAATGGGTCTCAAGCTGACTTATATGGACGTTCGGCTACTGGTGGATGACCTCAAACTGACTCCCAAAGATGCTGAGCGATTCAAACCGACGAGCACTACTTTGGACACGCCATCCGCGGCGCCTGCTTCGGTTGCCGGCCCCAAAGCCGCGCCCGCGCCTGAATCGACCCCCGGTTCAGCAGGCTCGGTCACGGTGAAAGTCGATCAGATCGCACGGCCTGGCTCGGTCGTTAGCGGAAAGGTCACCTTCAGTGACGATAACGTAGCTGAATGGTATTTCGACCAGATGGGCCGTCTCGGTCTAATCCCGCAGACGCCCGGCTACCGACCACCAGCGCCTGATTTGCAGCAGTTTCAATCGCTTTTGGATACCGAATTGAGCAAAATGGGCTTCTAAGTCGGCGAAATCGCCTCGCTGAAAGCCGAACTTTTCGAATTGAGGTGCGTATTCGCCTGATGCGCCATGCCACTCTCGATTTTAGGAATCTCGGCCTTTTACCATGATAGCGCCGCCGCTCTTCTGGTGGATGGCGAAATCGTGGCGGCAGCGCAAGAGGAGCGCTTCACACGGATCAAACACGATCACAATTTCCCCAAACAGGCCGTTGCATACTGCCTGAAGCAAGCCGGGTTAACTCCCGAGCAGCTCGATTATGTCGTGTTCTACGACAAGCCGCTGCTGAAATTTGACCGGCTTTTGGAAACCTATCTCGCCTTTGCGCCCGTTGGCCTGCGCTCATTCACGATGGCGATGCCGCTCTGGCTCAAAACCAAGCTGCATTTGCCGCGCGAGATTCGCAAAGCCCTCGATGGCCGCTATCAAAAACGGATTGCCTTCACCGGCCACCACGAATCGCACGCCGCCAGCGCGTTCTTCCCTTCGCCATTTGAAGAAGCCGCCATTCTAACTATTGATGGCGTCGGCGAATGGGACACGGCGGCCATCGCTCATGGGAAAGGCAACCAAATCGAGATGCTGAAAACTCTGCAGTTCCCGCATTCCCTGGGGCTGCTTTATTCGGCGTTCACCTATTTCTGCGGATTCAAAGTGAACTCCGGCGAATACAAACTGATGGGCCTTGCCCCTTATGGCGAGCCGAAGTACGCCGACGTCATTCTCGATAAATTGGTGGACTTGAAGCCCGACGGCTCGCTCCAGATGGACATGCGCTATTTCAATTATTGCGCAGGTTTGACGATGACCGGACCAGAATTTGATGGACTGTTTGGCGGACCACCGCGGCCTCCGGAAGCGCTCATCACGCAACGCGAAATGGATCTCGCTGCCTCAATCCAAAAAGTCACCGAAGAAGTCGTTCTTCGCATGGCCAAAACGGCCCGACAACTGACCGGCTCGCGCTACCTTTGCCTGGCCGGCGGCGTTGCTCTGAACTGCGTTGCCAACGGCAAACTGCTACGCTCCGGAATTTTCGACGACATTTTTATCACGCCGGCCGCGGGCGATGCCGGCGGCGCGCTGGGATCTGCTCAATTCGTTCATTATCAATTGTTGAAGAAACCCCGCGCTGTGAATCGCAAAGATTCACTAAACGGATCACTGCTCGGCCCGCGGTACAACAACTCTGAAATACGGCAATTTCTGGATGAGCGAAAAGCGCCTTACACCGGTATCGCGAGCGAGGAGGAATTGCTGAAAACGGTTGCTCAAGCCATGGCGGATGGCCTGGTCGTCGGCTGGTTTCATGGGCGAATGGAATTTGGGCCGCGCGCACTGGGCGCGCGCAGCATCATCGGCGATGCTCGCAACGAGCAGATGCAGTCCACCATGAACCTGCGGATCAAATTCCGCGAATCGTTTCGGCCATTCGCTCCCTGCGTGCTGGCGGAAGATGTGGAGAAGTATTTTGAACTGGACCGCGAGTCGCCTTATATGCTGCTGGTGGCTGATGTGCGAAAGGAATTGCATCACAAACTGACGCCGGAGCAAATCCGATTGATGAAAGATCCTGATTTGCGAAAGCGGGTGAATGTGTCGCGGTCGACGCTGCCGGCCATTACGCACGTGGATATGAGCGCTCGCGTGCAAACGGTCGACGAAGAAAGGCATGGCCGGTTTTATCGGTTGATGAAAGAATTCAAGCGGTTGACCGGTTGCAGCGTGATTATCAACACCAGCTTCAACATTCGCGGCGAACCGATTGTCTGTACACCGCAAGATGCCTATCGGTGTTTCATGGCGAGTGAGATGGATATGCTGGTGCTCGAAGATTGCGTTCTGCGTCGGACCGAGCAACCGCAGCAAAGCGCCGAGGCGCGCAAAGAGTATATCGAAAGTTTCGAATTGGACTGAAAATGATGAACCCCTTTAAGGAAGTGAACTGGAATCCTGGTGTTGGGGAGCGGCGCAAATTTGCGCGGAGCCTGGTCATCGGATTCCCATGCATCGCCGTGGTTCTGCTGCTGGCTGGCTGGTTCAAAACCGGGCTTTGGAAATTCCAGCCGGCATTGGTTGTCGGCGGGAGTGGGCTTGCGATTGGATTGGTGCTGCTTGCGCTGCCCGGAATAGCCCGGCCGTTTTATTTCATCTGGTATGGCCTGGCCTGCGCAATTGGCCTCGTCATGGGAAATATCTTGCTCGCGCTCGTCTTTTACGTTTTGATTACCGGGGTCGGTTTAGCGATGCGCGCGGCCGGACGATGTTCGATTAGCAAGACGACGGACAAGCCGTCGACCACGTATTGGAAGGACGCCAAACCTGTAACTGATCCGCAGAGTTATTACCGACAGTTTTGAGCAACCTGATGAGCAAGAAAGAATCAAAATCGTTCGAAGATGCCGGCCAACAAAAGCAGGCCGGGCTGGTGAGCGAGTTTTTCTACTTCCTCAAGCACAACAAAAAGTTCTGGTTGATTCCTTTATTGCTGGCGTTGCTTGGAATGGGGATACTGATACTGCTGGGAGGAACTGCAGCAGCGCCGTTTATTTACACGCTTTTTTAGAAAAGTCCGGCAGGAGTTTTCCAACTTCCAAGAGAAGATTTTTCTCATACGCACGAAGCTTCTTGCTTTCCTACAAAAGGTTGACTGCAAACCTGCTATGGGTTATGGGTTATGGCATGAAGATTACATTGGAATTGCCGGAGGACTTAGGCCGAAAGTTCAAGGCTACAGTCCCAAATGGCCAACGCTCCAAGTTGGTTGCCGAGCTTCTCTCGAAACAATTAAAAACTGTGGAGGACTCTTTGGATAGAGCCGCAAAAAAGGCGAACACATTCAGTGCCGTCAACGGAGACATGAAGGCGTGGGAAGCTTTGAATGAAGCCGAAGATTGAGCGGGGCGAAATTTGGTGGATCAATCTGGATCCAACACGCGGGGCTGAAATTCGGAAGCAGCGGCCATGCGTGGTCGTCTCGGCGAATGCTATTAATCGCTGGCGGGCAACGCCGGTGGTGGTTCCGCTCAGTGCCTCGGCGCAGGATGCCCCGCCAGTGGTCGTTACAATGCCAAGTGCTGGCACCGATTCGGTAGCAGTCGTGGATCAGTTGCGTGCAGTTGATCGCATCCGTTTTGTTTCTAAACAGGGTAAACTCTCTGCCAGCGATATGAGTGCGCTCGAGGCGGCTATCAAGCGCGTCCTGGAACTGCCCTAATCTCCTTGGTCGAGACTCGTATTTTGTTTTCTACTTGCTGGCAGCAGCCGGTTTCTTCTGCCCCAACACCCACTCGAAAATGACTTTCACGTCATTGCCGGTTTTGGCAAAGACGATAGAGGCAGGCTCGATCTTGTAATCAGTCATTTTCAGGCTGACGGTTCCCGTCAACTTTACTCTGCCGCCCGGCAGCGGCGTAACACTTACCGCCATTGAGATAGTGTTGGTGACGCCTGCAATCTCCAAATCACCCTTGGAGTCAAAAAGATAGGGTTGAGTTTTGTCTGTCGGAACTTCTTTGAGGACCAATTCTGTAGGATGAAAGATGATCTTCGGATGGTTCGTGTAACTCATCATGTCGTACATCTTTTGGTCCATGGTATCACTGTAAGCCTTGCCATCCCTTTCAAGGCTTCTGAGCGATTTAACAGTGATCGTGGCCTCGCCTTTTACTTCCACTTTTCCGGGGGTCACATTTTGACCGGGTTCCAGCGGGAAATTCGGTCCGACTTCCAAATGACCAAGAATGAGCGGAGATTCGGACTGCCAATCATGCACGGTGGATGTGCCTTCGATTCTCATTTTGCTGCCCGAGCGCGCGTCCAGGCGTGTCAAATCAGCGGCGGATGTGGATAGAATGGCAATTAACAACAGCGCGACGGCTTCGGCAAAGAGGATTGGCTTTTTTATCTTTGTTTTCATATTTGACCCATTAGGAAAAAGCAAAAGTTTGACCATTGTTGCATTAACTCAATTCATATAAATCCGGCTTAATCTCAAGTCGCTTTTTAGCAACCGCCGCTTCATTCGCCCTGATTGCAATGACAGTAGCCTGGTATCCTTCCAAATAACCCGCGGCAGGGCGCTTTTGAACGCGCGCAAATGTATCCGCGAGCGCGTCGGGATCATCTTTAAATGCCTCACGCGTTTCGGGGCTCAGGTTAGTCTCGACATCAATTGCGTTTCTGAGAAAATTCTCGAGAGCGGAGGCAAGGATAGGATTGGCAATTTCTGTTTCGCCCGGTTTTGGCGCTTGCTGGACCGACTTTGTCGCATTGGCTGCGAGAACAATGCCAGTATCGTGGTTAAATGACTCCTTCTTCGCATAGACCTCCCAGTCCAGCAACGGCGAATCCACTTCCTTAAACAGCCATGCCTTGGAATCGCGCACGAAAAGAGCCGCATCGCCGCCGTAAAACGTTTCGCAATTGGCTTCGAATGAATTGGCCAAAGTGGCGTCGTAATCCAGGCGCACGTGGTTCCGATATTCGATCATCGCCTGAACCGTGTCCGGCACTTCGCGGCCATCGGCATCCCAAAGCGCGAGCGAGCTGAAGCCAGTCACAGAAAGAGGCAAACTATTTAAGAACCAATTAGCCTGATCAATTTGATGGCAGCCGCACTCTCCGATGAGGCCAATCGAAATATCCTTGTCGAGCCGCCAGTTCAAAGCCTTCTCGCGTTCCGGATTTGGCGACGTCGTGCGCCAGCTCTGCTTTTTATGCCATTGGGCTCGCGCCATAACAATCTTCCCCAACGCGCCCGAGCGAATGAAGGGAACCAGGAAGTGCCGCTGCGGATCTGAGCGCATTTGCAAGCCGACTTGAAAGAGGGCCAGCTTGGAGGCCTTGCCGGCCAAAGCAATCGCGCGGGCATCCTCGATCGTATTGGCGAGCGGCGCTTCGCAATAGGTATGCTTGCCCGCTTTCAGGGCGTCCAAAACAATATCTTTGTGAAGATGAGTCGGCGTCGCAATGATGACCGCCTTGATGTCGTCATTGGAAAGAATCGTCTTGTAATCGGGAGTTTGAATGGCGCTCGGAGCCGCGGTCGCAGCACGCCTCAGCGATGCCGGGTAGGTATCGCAGATTGCGGCGATATCCGCCATTGGCATTCGCCCAAGTGTATTGAGAAGTTCCCTGCCCCACGAACCAAGACCTATCACCGCAACCTTAACCTTCTCGGTTGATTTGAGTTCACCACTCGGAGCAGGAGCAGTTTGGGCGAGCAATTCTACACCACCGAGCATTGTCATGAGTGTCGCCACAGAGCCGCCCTTCAAAAAATCTCGTCGGTTATAGCCCAGGGGATCGTTTTCGTTTTCGTTCATACCGATTACTTGCAATTCAGGCCTGCGCAGCCCGCGTTCTGATAATTTGTTGGGGTCGGGCGCGGACTTCAAGCTTTAGCTTGTCATCTATTTTGATGAGGCGCCCTCCCCAAAAAAGGGGAGGCCTAAACACGGCGTTAAAGTGTTGAAACGCTAAAGCGTTAAAACAGATCAACAGGGGAGTTACAAGAATTTGGGGTTTTATTGGGATTTGGTTTTTGGAATTTGGAGCTTTCCTTTATGGTTTAAAATCGCCTTTTTCCAAGCCCAGTGCCCATCGAATGCCGCCCAGGATATGCTTTTGATAAAGCTCACTGACTTCCTTCGGGTTCTCTCGCTTGAAATTCTCCGGTGTATTAGGATCCCAGACATCCTCACGATGGCCGAGTGAGGTGTAAAACACGCGACCTTTGCCGTATTCTTTGCACCAGGCAATCGGATAATCTCCCGGGGTCTTGTCATTGGGATGTTTGTCGAGCGTCAGGAGACCATGAACTTTGGTCCGGTCGAAATTTTTCGTGAGATAAATCTCGTCCTTCACGTGCCATGATGCGGGCAGCGATTTATCGGCGGGATGTTTCGGATCCTGGTTGATGCAGTCCACCTCTTCTTGTGCGTGATGTTCTTTGAATTCGCCACCGATCATTTCAATGTAGGGATCCACCATATCCTTGCCATGAAAAGTATCTATGGCCGAATGCGTTCCAATAAAAGCCTTGCCGGATTTAATCCAATCGAGAAACGCCTGTTTGTCGGGAAGAGGCAAAATGCCCGTCGTATTGGCAAAGATGACACCGTCATAATTCTTGAGAGCATCCGCCGTCATTTTCTGGGCCATTTCCGCATCGTCGCGAACGTAATCCACGGTAAAATCACCGCTCTTTTGCGCCAGTTCGCCCAGGACTTTCTCGGCGGTCGGGATTGAGCTGTGACGAAAGCCCTTGGTGACAGTGACGACCAAAAGCTTTTTTGGCGCGGCCTCCGCTGCCATGGCAAATCCAAGTAGAAACGAACCGAGAATGAGGGCAATTAAGACTGGCCGGGTGAGCGCGATATTTATTGTTTTCATATGTTGTTGAATCTTGACCGCGGATCCTGTCGATTGAGACTGATTTCCCGGTCATAAAATTCATTTTTCGGCGCTCGTCAACGAGTTTCTGCATGATATTCGAGGACGGCGATGGGAAACTGAGCAAGCAATTGCCCGATGAGCAGCCCGTGATCTTCCCTAGCTTGGCTGACGCAAACCTTTTCATTCGTAAGAACGTTGAAAAATTCACCTCCCACGCATTCGCGCGGCAGATGCAGCATAGTATCTTGCCATATTTCCAGACCGAGAGGCAATCGGCAATCGGTGTTCGTCAGGCCCGCAAAGAAATGGGGAGCGACGACGACAGCCATTTCGTCGCCCTGGATTCGCGCGAAGGCGCAGATGTGCTCTTTCTTTTTTCCAACTACGGCGAGAGGCAAATAGGTTCCGGTATCGAACAACGCCCGGTGACGATTTCGGAATTCCAGAAGTCGCCAAATCAAGTAAAGTTTGCTTCGGCCGATTTTGTCATCGCGCAAAATATCAAGCAGCCATTGGCCGTGAGAGGCTGACTCCTGCCCAACTTGTATTTTTAACTCGTCTAGAATCCGCCGACGGAGTTCGTAATCCACTGGTCGACGATTGTCGGGGTCGACGAGGTTCAAATCCCACAACTCGGAGCCTTGATAGAAGTCCGGCACTCCCGGCGCGGTCATTTTCAGGAGGACCTGGGAGAGTGAGTTCAATCGTCCGAAAAAAGCGATCTTCCACTGAAAAGTTTTGAAATCATTGAGAAAAACGTTCGCCGGAGAATCCTCAAGTGTTTGTTCGACGAATTTCCTAGTTGCATCTTCGTATGCAGAGTTAGGCTGGTCCCAACTTGTATAGGCTTTGGATTCCTTGATTGATTTGAGCAAACACGCCACCATTCGATTTCGAAAAGTCTCCGAATGGTCGGCGGCCGAAATTTCGGCTGGCCATGCCCCGAGCAAAGTCTGGTAATAAAAGTGTTCATCATTTGAATCTGGCGCAGGCTGGCCATGCACGAGTGATTTCTTAGAGGCGTTTAGTTTCTGCCACCGATTAAGAGCGCCACGCCATTCGTTGGGCATTTCGGAAAGGACGTTGATGCGCGCTCGCACATCCTCGCCGCGTTTGGTGTCGTGTGTCGCGGTTGCGAGGAGTGAATGGGGCCAACGGGCCGCCTTTTGCAGATTGTGATTGTGAAAGTCGTCGACGCTATTTCCAAACGAATCCGGATTGCCGCCTACTTCATTCAGTGAAATCAGGCGGTTAAAATTGTAAAATGTGGTGTCCTCCAGACCCTTGGCCATCAGTGGGCCGGTAAGTTGTTGAAACTTCATGACGAACTCGCGGCGCTGACGTTTTGCCGATTCGCCGAGGTCTTCGGAAGCGCGCTGCAGCAGCAAATCGCGAATGAAGCGCAGCGATTCAGGCTGGCGTGGCGGATATGTGTGTGCCGCGTCCTCAGAGAGCGGATCTGGTTCGTCCGACCCTCCGGGACTTGGCGGCGTTCCGATCGCAGTCCCAATGTTGAACCGTTGGGCTATTTTCGTTCGTCCCTCCGGCACAGACAAAGGGTCGAGCGCGACCTCCGAAGCAGACAAAGAGGGATGTCCGGCCTCGGGAGCACGCCACAACTGGGGCCCCACTGAAAGGTGGATGCGCGCCTCGTTGATTGCGTTTTCAATTTGGCGTTTTTCTACTGCGTTCAACTCAGCGGTTTGTTCCGTCACGTAAGTGCGATATACGGGAAAGCAAGCCAGCACCTCGGTAAGGACTTCGCGGAGTTCGTTAGACGTAAAGGGGAGATCGCACTGGTTTGCGTTGGCTATTCGTTCAAGCCGGCGAGTCAATGCATCGAGTTCGCTGGCGAATGAGTTCCGTAGAAGGCATTTTTTAGCTTCGTAAACCATTTCATGAAATTCACGATTACATTCGTGAAACTTGTGATAGATGTCATCAAAAGCCTCTTTGTTTGCCGGGTTCACAAAGATGCCATTCAAGCAATTCAAAAAATCGTATCCTGTCGTCCCATCGGCTGGCCAATCTTCAGGCAACATTTCGTCGCGGGTAAGGATTTTTTCAACAACGACATAGATCGTGCCGAACTTCTCTTCCAGCCGGCGCAAATATTGTTGTGGATCCCAAAGGCCGTCCGGATGATCAATCCTCAGACCGGTTACTTTTCCTTCTCGAATCAGAGTGGAGACCAGATGATGAGTTGCGTCGAAAACCTCGGGCAATTCCATTCTCAAGGAAACCAATTCGTTGACATCGAAGAATCGCCGGTAATTGATTTGACCGCCCTTCCAAAAGGCGAGGCGGTAATGCTGCTGTTCCAGCAAGTGATTAAGGCGAGCAAAAGACGCTGGTTGCCCGGCGGTCCCATTAAGTTCTTTCAGGACGATATCTGCCCCGCATTCGGCAGTTTGCTTTGAAATTTTTGCGCGTGACTCAGGGGACAGCGGCAAACGGCGATCGTGGTACGCCACGAGAAAATTCTCCTCAAAGACGAGTCGAAGCTTCCCAGCGGAAAGCACAGTCTCGAAATCTGCCTCCAGAATAGGCAGTACGACTTTGCCGTCCGAAAACCTATTCCAATCGATATCAAACCAATTTGCGTATGTAGAGTTCGGACCATTTTCCAACACATCAGACCACCACGAGTTGGCTGTCGCGGTGCTCATGTGATTCGGGACCAGATCGAGCATGAGGCCCATATTCAAATCTCGCAGATGGGCGGCGAGCTGTTCGAAGTCAGCAGCGGCCCCAAGATTCGGATTGAGTTGGCCAAAGTCGCACACGTCATATCCGTGAGTGCTTTGCGCGCAGGCTTTGAAAAGCGGGGAAGCGTAGCAATCGGTAATGCCAAGCTCGTGCAAATAACACGCAACGTCGCTTGCCTGCGCAAAGGTGAAGTCGCGGTTGAATTGAAGACGGTACGTTGCGCCTGGAATGCGCTTGCTCATTGAGAACGCGAACGCAGCTAAGCTGCCATCTCCACTGCCGGCCGTGACTCGCGCAATTGTTTCACCACAAATCCGAGTCGTTCGCCCAGCGCGGCGAATTGGTTCAGCCATTCGCGGGCGGAGTCTTCCGTCTGCGCCTGCTGCTGAAATTGTGGCGCGACTTTTTGGAGCATTTCCCAATAGATGTCCTGCACCCGCCACAAATTCAGGCCGAGTGGAATGGGCATGACTGCTTCGACAAATTGTTGTAGGCCTTGAATTCGCTCAATTTCATGGGGTCGTTCGGCCAATTCCTGCATCAACCGTTCCATTTTGTTTTTAACGGCAAAACTAATCTCCGAGTCCAGCACCCGGCCACCATGAGTGCTGCCGGCCTCCAAAAGGGTGCGAAACCGGTCGAGATCGATTTGCTCGGTCTGGAGCGCGCGCCGGATGTCACTGTGCAAAACCAGGTCAAAAACCGTTTCCAGGGCCGCAGGCGAAGGCGCGCCGAGTCCTTGCAGGAATTGCACGAGTGGCTCGTAACGCTCCGTGATGAGACGAAAACGGCTCTCCAAATCTTCGCGGGTCGAAGTAAGGATTTCGTCGAGTATCCGTCGTTGCTCGTCTTTGAACAGTGATATGAGCGAGTATGCGGCCTGACCGAAATGACGATCGATAACTCGAATTGTTTCCAGGAAATCCGCGGTTTCATAGGAGGCTTTGACCTCGTTCACCATCGCGTCATAGGCTTCTTGTGAATCAAACCTCCGCACACCTCCGGTCAGATTGTGTTCCCCCATGTAGAGAAAGGCGTAGGAAAGGACATCGGATTCGCTGGTAATTTCCGAGATCAATTTTGCTCGGCCCATGGCCAGCCGGGTTTTGCCTGAGCTCAGCAAATTGCGATTCTCGTCTTCAACGGTGAATGAGAATATGCGAGTTCTGGGCTCGTATTGCCGGAAAATCGAGCTGATCGCATAATGCGCCGCGGCCTTTGGCCAATCCACCATCGCGGGTTTGACAAATTTTTCGTAAATGCGCCGCCCGCCTTCATTGCTGGCGATATTGCTGCGCGCGGCATCGAACCGTTCGAGAAATCCCGCTTCCAGGTCCTTCTCTAAAACTTCCCGTGCCAACTGCAATGCTCGTGCTGCGTATTGCACCACCTGCACGCTTTCGATGCCTGAGATTTCATCGAAGAACCACCCGCAACTGGTGTACATCAACATCGCGTGACGCTGCAATTCCAACAGCTTCAAGACTGTCACCTTTTCGGAATCGTTTAACTCCCGCGCCGCGTGTTTTTTAAAGAACTCGTCCCGAATATGCGGCGAACGGTTCAAAACCACAGAAATGTAATCATCACGCGCGTTCCAGGGCTCGCGAAGATATTCGCCTGCTTTCGCCTCAAACAATGGAACTATTTCATCCCGTAACCAATCCAGAGACTGTCGCAACGGCGCGCGCCATCCCTGGTTCCAGCCCGCGTGCCCGCCGCTATTGCAGCCGCAATCGTTCATCCACCGGCCAACCCCGTGCGGACAACTCCACGCGCTGTTCTCGTGAATTTGGACCTCATGTGTCGGCGGGTGTTTCTCAAGGTATTCTCCATATATGGTGAGGCGGGCAAGATTGCCGGTTTCGATATGGTGCAAGGCATACGCCAAGGCCATTTCCCCTTGCCGATGATGGTGGCCGTAGGATTCTCCATCCGTGGCAATGTTGACCAATTGATCCCATTGCCGGCCATCGTCGAAGGCGCCGGTCAACCGCTGCGCGAATTTTTCGCCGCTGGTTAACAATTGCTCAAATGCAATCGCTTGCGAGACAGGGCCGTCATAAAAGAACACAGTAATTGTCCGCCCGGAGCGCAGCTTCACAAGATACGGACGCGTCGGATCAATCTGGCCTCCATTGACATCCCGCCAATTGCGCTTGCCCATTTCCCGCATCCGGCTTGCCTGAAATGGAGAGAGAATCGTGAACTTGAGTCCGCATTCGGCCAGCAAATCCAGTGTCTCAGTATCAGCAGCCGTTTCGGACAGCCACATCCCTTCCGGCGCGCGGCCAAAGCGATGTTCGAAATCGCGAATTCCCCAAAGCACCTGAGTGCGTTTGTCACGCGGACTGGCCAGCGGCAAAATCATATGGTTGTACACCTGGGCGATCGCGGAGCCGTGCCCCGAAAAGCGTTCCTGACTGGCCTTATCCGCCGCTATGATCGCATCGTGGACCTCAGGCAGCTTATCTTTCATCCAGCTCAGTACGGTCGGGCCAAAGTTGAAGCTGATTTTTGAGTAATTGCTCGTGATCTGTTCGATGTTTCCATCCCCATTCAGAATACGCGCTTTGGCATTTGGCGCGTAACACTCGGCGGTGATCCGTTCATTCCAATCGTGGTACGGCGCGGCTGAATCTTGCAATTCGATGCTTTCCAGCCATGGATTTTCTCGCGGTGGCTGATAAAAATGGCCGTGAATACAAATATATTTTTCCATAATTGACCCGGGCTGGCCCAAGCTGTCGATCCCCGAGAGTTTCGGGACATGCGCACCTCACCCCGGGCGAACGCGTCGTCGGTGACATAGCGTCGCCTATAGGCTTCAGAATGTAACTGGGGGGATTACCCCGCAATTCGGGGAATCTGCCGCAGGAGAGCGGTCTTGTAAACATCTATGCCTCAAGTCTGCCAGTTACCGGTCACCCGGCACTGTTTAAAATCGCCCATTTTAGCCCTTGCATCCTGGCGCGGGACGTCTATGTTTCAGTTCGCCCGAACTCCGCGTGTGCGGATGTTCATTGAGGCTGAGAAAAAAAAGTTAACCAGAGTACCTAACCCTCAACCTCCGTTGCCGTTGCAACGTCTGGTCCGTTAGGCAATGGAGTCTTCGAAATCCCGGTTCCGGGATGGTTAAGTCTCCCGTTGGTTTATGAAAAGTTAAATTAGTTACCGTTTACCTGTTATGCTGACAATGGAAGAGGCCCTGAAGCAGTCGGGCAACCAGCCCTTCGCCGCGGGCAATATCGTTAAAGGCAGAATTATCGAAGTCCGTCCCAAGGAAGCCCTTGTGGACATTGGCTATAAAAGCGAAGGGGTCGTCTCCGGAAGCGAATTTGAAGATATCAAAGCCGTAAAAGTCGGCGATGAGGTTGATGTCTTAATCGAAAAGTTGGAGGACAAAGAGGGGATGGTCATCCTATCCAAGGAGAAGGCGGAATTTAAGAAAAATTGGGAACGCATCCTCAGCATCTGCAATGAGGGCGGAACGATTGCCGGCAAAGTTAAAGCGATTGTCAAAGGCGGCTTATTGGTCAACATCGGGGTCGAAGCGTTTTTGCCAGCCTCACAAATTGACGTCGCCACTCCCAAGAACCTGCAGCAATACGTTGGCAATACTTACGATTTCAAGGTTGTCAAAATCAACCAGGAACGGCAAAACATCGTTCTTTCCCGCCGCGAATTGATCGAGCAGGAACGCACTGAACGCCGCCAAAAGTTGCTCACCGAGATGACGCCGGGCGACATCCGCAAGGGCACGGTCAAGAATATCACAGACTTCGGCGCATTCATTGACCTCAACGGCATCGATGGATTGCTCCATATCACTGACATGAGCTGGGGCCGCATTGGGCATCCTTCGGAGATTCTCAAGGTCGGTCAGGACGTTGATGTTGTGGTCCTCGATATCAATCGCGAAAAAGAACGCGTCAGTCTCGGCCTCAAGCAGAAGCTCGCCAATCCGTGGGACAATATCGAACAGAAGTATCCAGTGGGCGCGAAGGTCAAAGGCAAAGTGGTCAACCTCGTGCCCTACGGCGCATTTGTGGAACTGGAGCCGGGCGTCGAGGGATTGGTCCACGTCACCGAACTTTCATGGACGAAACGCATCGCCAAGCCGTCCGATGTGCTCAAGCCCGACCAGGAAATCGAGGCGGTGGTGCTCGGCATCAATCGCGAGGAACAAAAAATCTCGCTCGGCCTGCGGCAACTCGAAACCAATCCGTGGGACAAGGCCCAGGAGAAATATCCTGCCGGCACACGGGTCAAAGGCAAGATTCGCAATCTCACGAGCTATGGCGCCTTCATTGAGCTTGAAGAAGGTCTCGATGGCATGATCCACGTTTCGGATGTCTCCTGGACACGCAAAATTAATCATCCTTCCGAGGTATTGAAGAAGGGCGACGAAGTCGAAGCCATCGTGCTCGAAGTTGACAAGTCCAACCAGCGTATCGCAGTCGGCATCAAACAACTGGGCGAAGATCCATGGTCGAACATCGATAAGCTGTACAAGATCGGCGACCTTGTGACCGGCAATGTCACCAAGCTGGCGAGCTTCGGCGCGTTCATTGGTTTGCAACACGAGATTGATGGTTTGGTGCACATCTCGCAAATCAGCGAAGAGCGCGTGGATAAGATCAAGAACGTGCTCAAAGTCGGCCAGGAAGTCACGGCGCGCGTGATCAAGATTGATAAAGCGGACCGCCGCATCGGCCTTTCAATCAAAGCCGCCAACTACTCCAACGAGCAACTCAAGGCTGAGCAAGCTGCTTTGGATGCTTTGAAACCAGGCGAAGACCTGGTTGCGCTGCAACACGCGTTTGACGCCGCCGACGAGGCGACAAAGGGCGACGAACCAAAGCCAGAGTAATAGAATTACTCGAAATTGAATTCAGAAAGGCGAGCTGGAAACGGCTCGCCTTTTTTAATCGAACGATTGAATCCAGGCTAAAATCCGCACAACAAGTTCCGCGAGGTTTTGGAGTGCGGCAGCCCTATGCCGCTTTCACAATTGGAACTGACATCCGCCAACCTCAGGTTCATGAAGGAAAGAATCCGCTTAGATAGCGCTTTCGATTCCAGACGCGACGACGGGTGAGTAGAGCTCCGGATACTTTTCGGGATTCGCGATGTTGCTTTCGAGATCCAAATGCTTCCGCCTGCCCCATTCGAGCAAATTCGGCGGGCGGTATTTCGGATGCAGTTGGCAACGGCGAAAGACGGAAAGGTCGATTCGCTCGTTGACTGTTTCGACGGAACCCTTGGGCACCCAGGTTGTTCCCTTCCAGTGCGCCTCTTTTGTCACGGGATCGGACTTTACCCAGCGCACATAGCGTTTCCCTAACGTGAGCACTTTCCAGAGTCCTCCAAGGAATTGAGCGTAGGAGTCGCACGGTAACTCGCTCAAATCGTCGTCGGTTGGAATGACCGTCGAGCGAAAGTCCAACCCGCAGGCACGGGCTTTTTCTTGAATCCACGCCAGCGGACGCTGTGAAATGAGGTCGTTGCGATATCCGCCGCCCACATTGCAGTGCGCCCCGGCAAACCAGCGCTGCTCGACCATGCGATCATCCACAGGTGCGTCGTCGGATGGATCGCGTTGGGCTGGAACAAAATTGGTCCATAGCATCGCCCAGTAAGGTTTGCGTTCCTCATCCAGCGCCAGCGCCTGATACGAGTGCTGCACGATTTTGCTAAGGTTCGTATTGTGAAAACACAACGTGCGGGCGCTGATTCCGGGAATGTCGCCGAAGGGAATTCCCAGCGAGCCGACGGTGTCCCAAACGCCGACCATTTTGATGAAGTTTCGCTGGTAGTAGCTGAAGTTCAGCAACAGTTTCTCTTCGAAATCGAACTCGGTTTCGCCGTGCCTCTGGAGATATTTCAGTTTGTATAGCGGGCGCACGGTGTCGCCTTTCTGATACCGCTCATAGAGCTGCATGAAAGACATGGGCGCGTCAGGCTTCAGCAATCCGCAGCGAGCGATCACGCCGGTGAGGCTGCGGGCCGTGAAGGCGCCGCGACTGAAGCCAAAGACAAAAATTTCGTCGCCCGGATTGTAATGCTCCATAAGCCAGCGATAGCCGCAGCGAACGTTCTCGGAAAGACCCGCGCCAAATGCGCCCCCGGTCAGCCGATCATACCAATGTGTGCCAACACCTTCGTCGTAAAATTTCTTTTGCGGCACACCATCGGCCGCCCGTTCCGCGAGCATGAGGGACAAGCGCCAGACATTGGTGTTGTTCTCGGGTTTGTTCCATGTCCCGTCGAAAAACACAGCCAAACGTTTTGACGGCAACGGAGTTGGGTTGGGCATGAGTGGAATTTAGCAGGTATGTCATGTGCCGGCCAATTCCTGATTTCAGGATTAAGAGCCTTTGCGACTTAACAGGTTTACTCGACGTTCGAAGAGTGATTGAATAGCGCAACAGCGGCATGGGACTGCCGCACTCCCCCGAAAGCTTTCGGGGCTGACGCGCATTCCAACGTGTGCCACTCCTTCCGCCAGGTTGTGGAGTGTGGCAGCCCTATGCCGCTTTGTTGCCCGCGCACCCGCCCACTAATTCACGGCTTGTCGGGAACCTCGATCACGTCGCCGTCGCGGAGCCAGACAGATGGGAGCCGTTTGTTATCGCCGCCGTCAACAAGCAATTCGCGTTTCTGGCCAGTCGCCGGGTCAGAGCGAATAAGTTTGATGTGCGAGAGGTCGGAGGAAGCCAGCAGCAATTTTGATTCGGCAAGCGCAGGCATTATCATGACTGGTGCAAACTTTCGCACCTCGGCAACCGCGACTGAATGGCCGGACTCAAAAACGCCAGCAAAGTCGTTCGTGGTGTAGTCCAGAGCTAAGGTATACGTTTTGGATTGGCCCTTCACGACGACGGTCACGTGGCGAGTTAGGCACTTTTTGAGAGTCGCGAGGATTGGCTTCGAGAGCCCTTCCCATTTCCCGTTGAGCACATGATCAGCTTCCGGAATTTCGACTTGATCTCCGAGTTCAAGCGGAACATCAGCCGAGCAGTCTCCGCCGGTGAGAGCGGAATCGATGTCAATAGTGCGCTCGTCCCACTCTTTGAAATCGGGCTTGGGATGGCGAACGCGGATGTGGGCAAAATCGGGAAAATCCAATCCAATGTCCGGAGCGTACATGGCGGATTGACGGTGAGTTGAACGGCTTTCTCCACCGGACGAAGAACTCATTAACTGATATTGGACACCGATTAGGTCAAAAAGAGTGAATTGGTCCCAACCGTTGGTGCCTCTGGTAAAGATGACTTTCGAAAAATTGGCTTCTGAACGGCGAACTTCAATGGCATCGAGGCGCGGCAAGTTCTCGACGGCTCCGTGTGCTTGCAGAAGTTTGATGACCTTATCCCTCACTGGATCGAACCCGATGGGCTGGGGGAATGGATGAGCGGCGTAATGGTATGCCGTCTTTCCCTGGTTATCCTGAAGATTAACATTTGCGCCCGCGGCCAATAGCGCCTCCGCGATGTCAGGAACATTTTCATGCGAGCCTTGTTGGAGAGAAAAAGCCATGAAATGCAGAGCGGTGAGGCCCGCCGGATTTTTCGGGTTGACGTCAGCTTTGTGAGCAAGCAGTAATCCGACAATTTCTTTATCCTTTCTTTCGGCCGCCAGCATAAGGAGCGTCTTCCCGTCGCTATCCTGTGCGTCGGTATCGGCGCCATGGTCCAGCAACAATGATAGGATGCGTTTCCCTCCTGAAGTGTCGGAAGCTCGCATTCCGGCGCGGGCTGGGGTTAGACGCGCGTCGTCCTTGAGATTCGGATCCGCTTTTGAGTCGAGCAAGGTCGCAACAATTTCGGGTTCGTTTTGCCATGCTGCCATAATAAGTGGGGTGCAGCCTTTAATCCATGAGCCGTTGGCACTCTCGATCTTTGCATTGGGATTGGCCCCATTTTTTAACAGGAGGTCGGCTGCCTCCTTTTGCCGCGCGGCGACGGCATAAAGCAAAGGTGTCCAACCCTTCCAACCCCGGTCAACCGGATTACGGGCATTGACATTTGCGCCGTGGGCCAGGAGCGCGCCGGTGGTCGAAGTGAGGCCGAGTTTCGCCGAGAGGTCGAGTGGTGTTTCACCATTGTTGTTGATGAGGTCCACCGTGGCTTTGTTCGCGAGAAGCAACTCGGCTGTTTTTGGATCGCCAAGCTGCGCCGCGATGTGGAGGGGAGTATCTCCAGCGTTATTGGTTGAGTTTGGATTGGCCTGGTGAGCCAGGAGCAACTCAACAAGCGGCTCATCGCCCCGAGAGGCAGCGATATGCAATGCCGTGCCCTTGAAAACATGCTGTTGCTGATCCCGGACGTCGTCCGTCACCGCGTTTACATCCATAGGGGTTAACAAAAGTTCGGCGACAGATTTGAAGCCGTTGGCTACGGCCATATGCAGTGGAGTTGAACCCGATTTTGTTTTTGCATTAACCTCAGCTCCGTGAGCCAGGAAGACTTCGACGATGCTTCGAAAGCCCATTTGTGCGGCTGCGTGCAAAGGCGTATTGCCCGAGGAATCAACGACGCGAACGCTTGTGCCGTGGCTGAGAAGCAACTCAACCAGGGCCTTATGGCCACTGAGCGAGGCAATGTGCAAAGGCGTATTGCCGTCATTATTTTTGGCATTCGCGTCCGCCCTGTTCTCGACAAGAAATTGGGCAACCATCAGGTGGCCCGACCAGGCTGCTCGATAGAGCGGCGTGTTACCACCTCCGTCCTTGGCGTTAATCAAATCGGGGCTGTCGCGAATCATGGCGCGAATTTTTTTGACCTCCTCGGCTTCGTCGGAAGTGGGGGCGGATTCAGAGTTGGCGTTTGCGGTGGTCGCGTTATTTGAGGGGATGGCCGCGGCGGCGATGTAGGATTGGCTGAGGGTTGCCAGGGCGGATTGGTCGGGAAATTCGCGCACAACGCGTTCGTATTGCGCGTTGGCTTCGTTGGTTTTGCCTTGTTTGCGATAGATTTCGCCCACTCGGAAAATGGCAGTAGCAGCAAGTTTCCGATCCTCGTCGAAACGATTGATGACGCCTTGATACGCTTCGATGGCGGCCGGAAAGTTGTGGTTGGCTTCTTCTTCGAAGAGGCCCTTTTGAAGGGCGGTGGCGAGGTCGTTGGTGGAGGCGGCGAGAGAGGTGTGAATGGCCATACACAACGTCAACAGCAAAGCACCCCTCACCCCGGCCCTCTCCCCATCGGATGAGGAGAGGGAGGGCGCCACTTCCTTGGTCGTCGTGTTTGACAGTAGATCAGCCGCGAAGAGTCCAATTCTCATAAATTTCCTTTTTCTCAGGCGAACGTGGCACATGAGCGCGAAACAAGTGTCACGGTTTTGTAAGATCGGATTCATAATTCGAGCTTGTAGCCGACGCCATGAACGGTCTTTAACCAACGCGGCTCATCCGGATTCCGTTCGAGCTTTCGGCGAAGACTCGCGATATGATTATCCACCGTGCGAGTGGTCGGAAATGCGGCATAATCCCAAACGACGTCGAGAAAGCGCCCGCGGGAGACCGGCTCGCCGGCGGATTCGGCCATGAGGCGTAACATGGCGAATTCTTTGGCGGTGAGATGCAAAGGCTTCTTGCCTTTGAAGGCGGTCAGTTTGATGAGGTCAATGCGAGCATCGCCGAATGTAAGTGTGGTGGGAGTGTTGGTTTTGCGCTGCATCCGGCGGAGCAGGGCGCGGACGCGGGCGAGCAATTCTTCGGTGCTGAAGGGTTTAACGAGATAATCGTCCGCGCCGGCGTCGAGTCCGGTGACCCGGTCTTCAATTTGGCCTTTGGCGGTGAGCATGAGGATCGGGACGGAATTGGAGAGGCGGCGTAGTTCGGCGCAAAGAGTGAATCCATCAAGCTTCGGCATCATGACGTCGAGCAGGATGAGATCGGGTTTTTCTCCAAGTGCCCGCCGCAGGCCGGACTCACCATCAGGTGCAGTGAGAACGCGATAGTCTTCGCCGGCGAGCACGTCGTGGAGAGCGGTGCGCATGGGGAGTTCGTCTTCGATAATTAGAATGCGTTCCATGGTGGTGGAAATTCGAAACTCGAAGTTCGAAGTTCGAAGCAATATCGAAACCCAAAATTCGAATACAGCGAGCTCGCACGAAGCGGAGTGCGACAGAAAGCGGCATAGGGCTGCCGCACTCCACAACGCTGTCGCGAGTTAACGGCCCGCCACTCCGTCCGCGAGATTGTGGAGTGCGGCAGCCCTATCCCGCTTTTCGGCGGAGCACTCATTGGCAGTTTCTGATTGAGTCGGCCACAATTCAGCGAAAAAATATGCAGCCTCCTTACGTCGGGTGCTGTGAGTTGTTGAGTCATTTTCGGATTCAGTCCTGGGAATGAGTTCGGAGGCTCGTTATTGGCAATTCGATTGTGAATCGGCTGCCCTGGCCGGGCGCGCTTTGGACGAGGACGCGGCCGCGGTGGGCTTCGACGATATGTTTCACAATACTTAAACCGATGCCGACGCCTTGAGTTTCGCGGCGCAGTTCGGAGCCGAGTCGGTAGAAACGTTCGAAGATTTTTTGATGTTCTTCGGGAGGAATGCCGGGGCCGTTGTCTTGAACAGAAATGTTGACGAGCGATTGGTGATTTGGTTGCTCCAATATGGCCAGTCCAACGGTGACGGTTTGGCCATTTGAAGAATGTTTAATGGCGTTGTCGAGGAGGTTGATGAGGGCTTGTTGAATGGCGCGGCCGTCCAAAGAAAGTTGATAGTCGAAAATCGATGATTGATGGTCCGGAAGCTTTAGAGTGATGGAGACTTGCCTCTCGACACCGTATGCTTCCATAAGCTTGACCGTCTGTTGTACCAGCGCCAAAAGATCCGTCGGCTCAAATTCGTATTGTTTGCGTCCTTGCTCGATGCGGGAGAAGTCCAGGACGTTTTCGATGAGGGAAGAGAGACGCCGGCACTCTTCGCCGATGAAACGGAAGTATTCGTTTTGCTTCGGAGCATCGGCGACTTTGCCGCGTTCGAGGCTCTCGGCCATGAGCCGGACCGAGGCAATTGGGGCGCGAAGCTCGTGTGAGACGCTGGAGACGAAATTCGATTTCAAGTCAGCCAGCTCCTGCTGCCGATTGAAGGCGCGCCAGGCTGAGAAAAGACCGATCAAAGCAGCGATTGCCGAGGTGGCAACGAGTGCGCCGAACCAAAAGGTGCGGTCGCTCTGGCGTTTGAAGAGTGTGGTAGGGCTGGTGAGATAAACATTAACTTTCAATTGCTCGACCCCGCCTTCAGATATCGCGGCGGACGCCAGGATATTTGTGGCTGAATTGCTGGAATAAACTTTGCGCCTTCCTCCACCTTCAAAAAATCCGAGTTCGTGCCAAAGCTGTAGGTCAGGCCTCGATTCACGAAGCTGCTTTCCCGCAGTCTCAATTCCAACGCCCGAATAATCCGGTATTTGCCGTTCCGAATGGACCAGAGAATACAACGCCCGACCGACTTCCGACTCGGTGCGGCATAAAACCCATTGGTTCGTTACGGTCGATTCGATTTCAGTAGCGGCACCTTCGAATTCAAAGGAGGAGACGTTTATGTTCCGATGGTCCCGTGAATAAATACTTTTGCCGGTGCTAACGCGCCGATTGAAATCTGCTATTGAAGTTGTTCTTGTGTTGGTCCCATAGATGGCCTTTCTTTCCAGCGCTGCGGCGGAGACGGGAGCTTCTTCGAAACTGATTGCAAGCCAGGCCTGCTGGCCGGAATTGAACCAGAAGGTGCGGGCAGAGCTACCATTTCGTCTTTTGGAGTGATCGTTGCTATCGCGCAACAAAATCGGACGGACGCTTGCATAAAGCTCGCGAGTTTCTTCATGGTCGCGCCAAAGGTGAGTCCATTTCTCATTACCATCTTTGAGGCCGAGAGTTTCCGCATGCACACAAACCCACGAAAGGAAAGTCGGGGTCAGCACCGAAGGAGAGAAAATGATGCTGGAACAAAAATAGTCTGGGGAAATGAGAACTTTGGCCAGCCGAGGGTTGGTCATGACTGCGGAGAGTTGGAGAAGCTTGAATTCGGCCAGACGGTCCAGCGGGAGACCGCTTTCAGCAACGGTGTTCGGGTAAGTGTCGAGAAGCGAGAGGAACGTGTCAGCGGCGGGGCGCGGTTGTTCCTGTTTTGCGAGCAAAACGCCGAGATTGTAGGTGGCAACCGCTGCAAAGCGATTTGGCGGCTTCGTCGCCAGAAATGCGTGAATGTCTTGGAGTGTCGATGGAATGTCTCGCTCGAGAGTCTCGGCACGTTCGGCTTGCTGCCAAAGCGCGGCCTGGTTGGTGCTAAGGTCGTCGGGATTCAAAGGCTGCGGAGATAGAGTTGATGGAATCGGCGGCGGAAAGAGCAATTCGCCAGCAGCGTCCCTCTGAAAGGCGTGATGTTCGAACGCCTCAGGTGTGTCAGCATTGGTAAGCGCTGACCAGAGGCGAGGGAGAAGGTCGTTCACAATGGTCTGCGCTCGGTCGACAGCTTCATGCTGAGCGATGATCTTGTCCTGGCGGAGAGAAAAAAATCCGACCGCAGCGAGGACACCGACTGGGAGTAGAATGAGTAACGGCTGCCAAATGAACGAGGGCTTTTGACGTTGGCGGGAGCGAGCCATGAATCAGTTCATTTTGAACCGACAATATGTGTCTCAAGCAGACTGATTGTCATGGATTTGTAAACTCTAATTTGACCTCCGTTAAGGGGCTTCCATTGTTTTCCCGATGCGGCAACAAATTCCGGGCACCAAATGTCCCCAAACTTTGCCCTTATCCGATTTCTCAATCCCATGCATTATTCACCTGCCAAAAAAGGCACCAAATACTTATGCAAACTAAACATTCAGGCGTTGAGAAACTCATCGACGCGCCCAATCGGTCCTCCGTCCGAATTCCTTATCTTTTTGCCATCCATATTCTTGCCATGCTTTTCAGCGCTCCTTGCCTCGCAATGGCCCCCAACCAAAGGCCAATTTCGGTAACTTACGTTAACGTTACCGGTAACTCACGGTAACCTGTAGTAACCTGTAGCAACCAATTTTTTCCCAACGCCACAATCGACTACCAGCCATTTGCGATTACTTGGCAATTGGAAAATGGAATTACGCTATCTAATCTCGGGCAGATGAACATTTTGGAAGAACTCCAATGGCGCGGATTGCTGGCCGACTGCACGGATCCGCAAGCGCTGGCCACTCGAATCGGTCAAGGGCCGATGACGTTATATGCCGGATTCGATCCGACTGCGGACAGCCTGCATGTCGGGAATCTGGTCCCGTTGCTCGGCTTGCGGCGCTTTCAATTGCAAGGGCACAATCCAATTGCGGTTGCGGGAGGTGCGACCGGGTCGATTGGTGATCCCAGCGGCAAAACGCAAGAACGGCAATTGCTTTCGAGCGAGACGCTTTCGGCCAATATCGCCAGGGTAAAGGAGCAGCTTAAACGGCTGCTCGATTTCGAAACGAAAACGAATCCGGCTCGTTTGATGGACAACGCTTCATGGACGGCGCCAGTTAGTTATCTCGATTTTTTGCGAGACATTGGCAAGCACTTTTCGGTGAATCAGATGGTCGCCAAAGAAAGCATTCGCGCGCGAATGGAAGATCGGGAAGTCGGGATCAGCTACACGGAATTCAGTTACATGCTGCTGCAGGCTTTTGATTTTTACCTATTATGCCGCGATTACAATTGCGAGCTGCAAATCGGTGGTAGCGACCAATGGGGTAACATCACGGCGGGTATGGAGCTTTGCCGAAAAAAGCTCAGCCGGACGACCTTCGGTCTGACGTTGCCGTTGATCACCAAGGCGGATGGAACGAAATTTGGCAAAACCGAAGCGGGGACAGTTTGGCTCGATTCCAAGCGGACCAGCGTTTATCGCTTTTACCAGTTCTGGATTCAAACGGATGACCGTGATGTCATTCGCTATCTGAAATATTTCACGTTTTTGACTCAGGACGAAATTGTTGCTTTGGAGAGACAACACTCAGAAAACCCGGGAGCGAGAATAGCGCACACGACATTGGCCAAGGCTGTGACTGACCTGATCCATGGCCCCGGTGCTACAGCAGAAGCGGTTCGAGCCAGTGAAATCCTTTTCGGTGGTGAACTGGCCGGGGTGTCGGAAAGCACGTTCAATGAGATGGTGGGTGAAGTGCCGACAAAAGAGATGGACAAGGGCCAGTTGAATGGACCCGGCAAACCGCTGCTGGACGTCCTGGTCCATAGCGGGCTCTGTCCGTCCAAAGGGCAGGCGCGGAAAGATGTCGAAGGTGGCGGCATTTATATAAATAACCAGCGCGAAGGGAACATTCAGCGTGCTGTGACATCTAACGATTTGTTATTCGGAAAACATCTGCTGTTGCGCAAAGGTAAGCGCAATTATGTAGTCGTAACCGCGCACTGAAGAAATGCGTCTTGAATTGGCAAAATGACCTCACTTGATGACGATTTTGTTGCAGGCATAACAAAGCTTGCCAAAACGCGGTCGATCATTAGAATCCCTCGCAACAAGCCGGTTAAAGATTCAGTTTAGAGCTGTGGCTTGGGAATGATTGAACGAAATACGAAAGGCTTGGTCGATGAGTTCGAAGCCTTGGTTACCCCGCACGGGGTTTGTCGCGATCTGATTGGCAAGAAATGGAAAGTGGTAGAATGTTGGCGGGCCGAATGTTGAAAAGATTTATTTTGACAGGGGTGCCGATACTCTTTAAGAGTTTGCAACTTTTACTGATGACTGCTTTTCGAGGTATAGCAAAGCAAAGATATTTATGAAAAAAATTGTTGCCTCTGTCGGTTTGGTTGCTCTTGGCGCTTCTGGTTTGTATTCCGCTCCGATTCCCGGCCTCACTGAAGAAGGCGGCAAGAATTGGAGTGTTTCGGCGACTCTTCGCGGGTTCTACGATGACAATTTTAATACGGCGCCCAAGGGGCCGGACAAACAGTCTGCCTTCGGCATCGAAATCAGCCCGTCAATTAATGTCGCCTTCCCATGGCAGCAAACGCAATTGACCCTCGGTTACACTTATTCTTTTAAGTATTACGACCATAGGCCAGCCGAGAACAGCGTGAAGTACGACCAGATTCATCTGTTTAATGCCGCTCTCGACCACGCTTTTAATGAACGCTACAAACTCAGCGTGAGAGAGTCATTTGCGATCGGCCAGGAGCCGGACGTTTTGCGGACTGAGAATACTTTCGTGACGTTCCAGCGGCTCTCGGGCGATAATATTCGCAATTATGGAAGCATCGCGCTGGATGGCCAGCTGACGCGGCTGCTTGGGTTCGAGGTCGGGTACGATAATTCCTATTTTGATTATGCTCAAAAGGGAGCTGACATCGTCGACCTGGGTGGCGGAGATGCAACCATTGTACCCAGCAATTCGGGTCTTCTAGACCGGATTGAAAATGGTATTCACATCGATTCGCGATGGATGTTCCTGCCGGATACGGTTGCGATTTTCGGCTACAAATTTAGAGATATCTCCTTCACGGCCGACGAAGACATCGGAGTGGAATTGCTTCCGTCGGGTGTGCACCGGATCAGAAGCGACGAACGCGATTTTCGAGAGCACTCCATTTATGTTGGGGCGGAGCATACATTCAATCCCAGCCTGATCGGAGCGTTCCGAGCGGGTGGCAGTTATGTTGATTACTATAACGATTCTTCGGGCAGTCACGGCGATTTTGGCCCCTATGCTTTGGCCAACCTTCGCTATACCTATTTGCCGCAAAGTTTCGTGGAAATTGGAATGAGCGAAGATTTTAATGCGACAGATGTCACCGGGCTGAGGCTCGATACTGGTGGAAACGCTCTGAGCACGAGCTTTGCGAGAAGCCAGCAGGCCACAAGTGTTTATGGTTCGATAAACCATCAGTTTATCCCCCAACTGAGCGGTAGTTTGATGGGGCAGTTTCAGTATTCTTCATTCAATGGTGGTGACGTTAGTAGCGAATCCGAGCGGTATTTTCTGGTGGGTTTGAATCTTACGTATCGATTGACGCCGAATTTCTCGACTGAAATTGGTTACAATTACGACAAGCTGGACTCGGATATAAACGGTCGAACTTTTGATCGAAACAGAGTTTACATTGGGGTCACGGGTAAGTATTAATATACCTTGAAATATTGACGGGGGGCTGGGCCTTTACCGACTAGCCCCTCTTTTTTTTGACTTATGGATCCATTAAGAGTACCGGCACCACAGGAAAACAAACTGCATTTCCTCGATTACTGGCGCATCATCCGCATTCGCAAGACCGTCATCTTGGCGGTGTTTTTGCTCGTTGTTATCACCGCTACGCTGGTGACATTTATTTTGCCCGAGTCGTATTCCAGCATGGCGCGCATCAAAGTCGAACGCGATCAGTCGGACATTTCGTTTACGACCGACCCGCGGATGGCAGGGGGCTACGATCCGTATTTCATTCAAAATGAATTTGAGACCATCAAATCTGAGCGCGTCCTGAGCAACGTAGTCGCCACGCTCAACCTGAATGAGGAATGGGGCAAGAAATACAACGGCGGATTGCCCTTCAAGAACTATGAATCCATCAGGCGCATTAAGAGCATGATGGACCTTCAACCTGAGCGTAATACGAGCTTTATCGATATTAAGGTTTATAGCGAGAAACCCGAAGAAGCCGCCCGCCTCGCCAATGCAGTCGCGAAAGCATATCAGAATTATCGCTGGGAAATGCGCAAGCTCCTGAGCATGGGGGGTATCGACGCGCTGGAAGAACGTTTGAAAGAGCATGAAAACAAGGTCCACGGGGCGGAAACCAATGTGGCAGGCCTGCGCGAAAAGTACGATATCGCCGATCCTGTCGCTATAGCCGAAACGCCCACGATGCTGATGACCGCCGAAACGCTCAGGAGGCTGGAAGGGCTTCGCATCGAATTGGAAGCCCAATTCATGCAACAAGAGACACTGCTTGAAAAATTGCAGAGTTTGCCTCGGGAGAAACTCATTTATTCGCTGACGACAGCATCGCCCGACCCGATTCTCAACAGTTTGCTGGAGCAAAAGAATTTGGCCGAGCAGGCTCTGATCGTTAAGCAAAAGGATTATGGCGAGGTGCATCCGGAAGTCGTCAAACTTCATAGCCAGGTTGAAGATCTCAAATCGAAAATAAATGATCAGGTGGAGGGTATTTTGCTCGGTTTGGATAGCCGGGTGTCGGCAGTCAGAGAGCAGGTGAAGAAGCTCAAAGATGAAGTCGAAAAGGCAAAGGCATCCGATATTGCTAACGCAAGCAAAACGCAGCCATACTGGGAAGCCAAACGCAAATTGGAAGAGCTGCAGCGCTTCGGCCAGGTGCTCGCCATGAAAATAGCTTCGGAAAAGATCGAGGTTTCCTTGCCCAAGACGACCATGGTCGAAATTATGGATGATGCTTTGGCTGGCGAACGACCCGTTAAACCGAATAAGCCCCTCAATATCGCATTGGGAATTATCATCGGGCTGGTGGTTGGCGTCGGCCTGGCGTTCTTCATCGAATATCTCGATACCAGCGTAAAGACGATCGACGATGTCGAGCGTTCATTGCAATCGCCGGTGCTTGGGGTCATCCCGCAAAATGTGGGGTTGGTGCTCGAAGAAGGCGTCGACAGCCCGCACGCAGAAGCCTACCGCGTCCTGCGCACCAACATTCTGTTCTCCCGCAAGGATGAGAAACTCAACACGATTGCAGTTGTCAGCGCCGGAGCAGGGGAGGGCAAGTCTACGACGGTGTTCAATCTGGCCTCTGTTTTTGCGCAGAGCAAACAACGCACGTTGATTGTCGACTCAGACCTTCGGCGCCCGACGCTGCACAAGATGTTGGGGATTAGCAACGGCTTGGGCTTGACCAACTATTTGATGAAACAAAATACGTTGGAAGAGGTGATTCAAACGACTGACTTGCCAACTCTGGATTTTCTTGCGAGCGGAAAACTGCCAAGCAGTTCACTGGGCATTCTCAGTTCGGCTCAAATGAAGGATTTGATCAACGAATTGAAACGCCGTTACGATTACGTTTTCTTCGATTCACCCCCGATCATGGGTGTCAGCGACGCCTCCATTCTCGCCAGCGAAGTGGATATGACTTTGCAGGTGATTCAATATCGCCGTTATCCGCAGCCGATGAATATCCGCGCCAAGCAGTTGATCGAGAAAGTTGGAGGGAATCTTGTGGGCATCGTTCTGAACAACATCAATATGTCGCAAGACGAGAGCTACTACTACTACAGTGGCTATTACCATGATTACTACTCTCGCAATGAAGACGAAGAGGCGGCCCCTCGCGGAGAAGGGGACAAAAGAGGCCGGGACGAGACCAAAGCTTGAGAAGGTTTAAGGGTTTGATGGCTATGATGAAAGCTGGGCAAGTGTGGGGGCGTCTTTGCGTCGTTTCCTGTCTCCTGCTGACGGGATTGCTGTTTGGAGGATGCCAAACGAACAAAGCAGATTCCGGTTTCTCCGAAGTGCCCGGGATGCCGGAGACAACGCCCGCAGGTTCGCCCCCCAGGCAAGCCGCGCCGGCAAGTACAGGCACGACGACGACAAATGGAGACAGTGCGGAGTTCATCAAAATTGGTGACATCCTGTTAATCACCTTTAGTGATTTGCCTCCGCCTCCGCTGGGTGCGTTCGATCAGAAAGTAAAGGATGACGGCGCCATTACCCTGATTTATAACCGGCCATTTCAGGCTGCTGGAAAAAGAACCGGTGATTTGGAAAAAGAAATTCGGAATTTTTACGTTCCCGCTTATTTCCAAAACCTCACCGTCACGGTACGCATATCATACGAAACTCGTTCTTTCTTTGTCGATGGAGAGGTCAGGAACGGCAACAAGTTTCCGTACACGGGTTCACTGACGGTTTCAAAAGCCATTGCTACCGCGGGTGGATTCACCGATTACGCAAACAAACGGAAGGTGAAGCTGATACGTTCGGATGGACGTACTCAAACTGTCAACTGCAACAAAATACTCGATCATCCGGAGCTGGATCCCCCGGTGTTTCCTGATGATAAGATTCATGTTCCGCGCCGGGTATTTTACTAATGGTCCAGCTTAAGGTCTTGACTGGAAAAAAGGCGGGCACCGTGTGGGTTTCCCGCCGTTTTCCTGTACGGATTGGACGTTCTGCCGGAGTCGATTTGCAATTGGAGGAGGACGGCGTTTGGGATCAGCATTTTCAGCTCGATTTCCGAGCGACTGAGGGCTTTCTTCTGACCGGTCATCCCGATGCACGGACGAGCATCAACGGCGAGCCGGTGCAGCGAACTTACTTGCGCAACGGCGACACAATCGAAATTGGAGCCGCCAAAATCCAGTTTTCACTCAGCGAGTCATTTCAGGGAGGGCTGCGCTTCCGTGAATGGATGACCTGGTTTGGGATCGCCGCGATTTCGCTGGCCCAGGTCGCGGTAATCTACCTGCTCCTGCGATAGGCGTTTAATGTCTGAAGTGCCGGATGCCAGTGAAGGCCATGGCAATATTGCGTTCATTTGCCGCGGCAATCACTTCGGAATCACGCACTGACCCGCCCGGTTGAATTGCTGCGGTCGCACCGGCCTCGGCTGCCGCGATCAGGCCGTCCGCAAAAGGAAAAAATGCATCGCTGCAAACCGTGCTGCCCTTGAGCGGAAGATTTGCTTCTCCGGCTTTCCAGGCCGCGATGCGACTGGCATCGATGCGGCTCATCTGGCCCGCGCCGATTCCGAGTGTGCGGCCGGCTTCGACGAAAACGATCGCATTGGACTTAACATGCTTCACTACTTTCCAGCCGAATAACATTGCCTGTAGTTCCGAGTCTGAAGGACGGCGTTGAGTGACAAAGTTCAGATCCCCAAGATTTGTCACCTTCAAGTCCCTCTGTTGGACGAGGAAAGAATCGGCGCCGACGCTGCGCATATCCAGGGACTGCCCAGCCACCAGCGGTTTCGAATTCTTCAGCAAGCGCAGGTTCTTTTTCTTCTGCAGAATTGTGAGCGCTTCAGCGCTGAATTCAGGGGCGACAATCACTTCACTAAAAATCTCGGCAATGGCTTCGGCGCATTCGGCGTCGAGCGGGCGATTTACAGCGATGATGCCGCCAAAAGGGGCCTGGCGATCGGTTGCAAATGCTTTATCCCACGCCTGGCGCAAAGTTTTGCTCTGTCCAACCCCGCAGGGATTTGTATGTTTTAGAATCGCCAACGTCGGCTGCTCGTTCGCGAATTCGGTGATGAGATTTGCCGCGGCGGTCAGATCAAGGATGTTGTTGTAAGACAGCTCTTTTCCGTGGAGTTGCTGAAAATAATCGTGGAACCGGCCGTAAAGCGCTGCGGCCTGATGCGGGTTTTCGCCGTAGCGCAATGGTTGGGCCAGGGACGCCTGAATCATAAGACGGTCGGGCAAATTCATCGGCGATGACGCGCCAAATGCCTGGCTGAGGTGCTGAGCAATGGCTGCATCATATGCTGAAGTTCGGACGAAAACCTTGGCCGCGAGTTTTCGGCGCAATTCGAGGTTGGTTTCACCGGCTCGCTTGATTTGTTCGGCCACGGGTTCGTAATCCGCGGGATCTACAACCACGGTGACACTTTGATGATTTTTGGCAGCGCTCCGAAGCATTGAGGGCCCGCCGATGTCGATGTTCTCAATTGCCTCTGCCAGCGTGACCCCGGCTCGAGCAACTGTTTGCTCGAATGGGTAAAGATTCACGACGACGAGATCAATCGGCTCAATGCCGTGACTTCTCACGGCATTCTCATGGTGCTCATTGCCGCGAATGTAAAGCAATCCGCCATGGACTTTTGGGTGAAGCGTTTTGACGCGGCCGTCGAGCATTTCCGGGAAGCCGGTGTAATTGCTGAGGTCGGTCACTTGCAATCCCGCTTCGCGCAAGGCCTTGGCGGTGCCGCCAGTGGAGATGAGTTCAACGCCTGCGCCAGCAAGCGTTTGGGCCAAGGGAACCAGGCCGGTCTTGTCTGAAACTGAAAGCAATGCGCGCTGAATTCTTGCCATGTTGGATGGTACGTTCTTCCAGAGGAACGGGTCGAGTCAATCGACAAAGCAAAAATTCGTTGGCGAAAAACCTTTTTGCCCATCGATCGACCTGCTAAAAGTCCGACCGTCCGTCCCTTGAACAGTGTCGTATTCCATTTGAGCCGGATAAACTTGACGCCACATGGACAAGGGGCTCAGCTTGCAAAAAAACTTCAATTTCAACCACTTCAAAACTATGGCTGTTCCTGTTTTATTACCCACTTCCGTACAAAATGAAACGTTCGGCGGCGTCACCTATCATATTGAAGGCGAACTCGTGCCCGCCCTACATTTGGAATTAAGCGGAACGGGCGTCTACTTCGAGCATCATATTTTGCTCTGGAAAGACCCTGCGGTGCAGGTTGAATTGCATCCCATGAAAGGCGCGTTCAAGCGGATGCTGGCCGGCATGCCCTTTCTGCTCACGGGCGCCAGAGGTCCCGGCCGAATCGCCTTCAGTCGCGACGGCGCTGGGCATGTCTTTGCATTGCATCTGAAACCCGGCACAGGTGTGGACGTGCGGGAACATCAATGGCTGGCCGCGACCGATCACGTGGATTACAGCTTCACCCGGGTAAAGGGCGCCGCAAATATTCTGCTCGGCGGGACAGGCTTTTTTATCGACACATTTTCCTCGTCGGCGCAGGACGGCATTCTCTGGCTGCATGGCTACGGCAACGTGTTTGAAGTCACCCTCGCGCCTGGGGAGGCGATAGACATCGAACCGGGCGGCTGGATTTACAAAGATCGCACGGTCCAAATGCAAACGATGTTTCAAAAGCTCTCGACCGGACTTTTCGCCAGTGCGGGCCAGATTTGTTGGAATCGCTTCACGGGCCCCGGAAAAATCGCTCTCCAGTCAATGTATTTCCACATGGAGGGCGGCGAATAGGGCCTGAGCCTGAAAATGTTTAACGCCAGTTTTTTATTCGCATCACTTTTTTGGGGCTCGATTGGAGTCGGTTATTTCATCTACGGCAAGAAGCAGAGGTCCTGGGTGCCAATGAGCGGTGGAATCCTGATGATCGTGGCTTCCTATTTCGTAGGTTCTGTGCTGGTGATGTCCCTGATCTGCGTTGGCCTTATCATAGCCGTTTACTTGCTTTTAAAGCGGGGTTTCTAGGTTCGTCGCGCGGCCGATGTCTCATTTTTGTCCCGGGTTCAGGTCTTTTTCGTCTTGCCTAAAGCTCCTCAAAAGGAGATGTTCTCCTCTCGCTAATTTTGCGAAAGATGGGCAGAAACAGGCGTTTTTGAGCGATCTTTCAGCTTCGGTGGCGCGGTTAGCTCAGTGGTAGAGCACTTCCTTGACACGGAAGGGGTCACAGGTTCGAACCCTGTATCGCGCACCATCCCTATTTGCGCAATGAAAGCCGATAAATGATCGTGTGGTGATATTCCTGGCCGGGCTTGAGCACGACCGAGGGAAATTCAGGATGGTTGGGCGAATCAGGATAGTGCTGCGGTTCCATGCAGAAGGCACTTCGGGCTTTGTAAACCCAACCGCCTTTGCCAGTAATTTTACCATTGAGGAAGTTACCGGTATAAAACTGCATGGCTGGTTCGGTGGAGAGAACTTCGAGAACACGTCCGGAGGCCGGTTCATAAACTCGCGCCATCAAACCGAGTTTGCCGGCCGGTTTATTAATGACCCAATTCTGGTCGTAACCGCCTGCAGCCTTCAACTGTTCATCATCCTGATTGATGCGGGCTCCAATGGCGGTCGGTTTTCGGAAATCGAATGGGGTGCCAGCCACAGACTTAAGTTCGCCGGTCGGGATTAGATTTTTGTCCGTGGGCGTAAACTTGTCTGCGTTAATCATGACCTCGTGATTCAACACGTCGTCTTTGCCGGCGAGATTGAAGTACGAATGTTGCGTCAAATTGACGACGGTATCTTGATCGGTCGTCGCGGTGTATTCCAGTTTTAAGCCATTATCGTCGGTCAAAGTGTAGACCGCGGTGACTGAGAGATTTCCCGGGAAGCCCTCTTCGCCGTCCTTGCTGACATACGAGAGCTCCAAAGCGGCTCCTTCAGGCGTGGCGAGGCTCTTTCCTTGCCACACGACCTTATCAAAACCCTTTAGGCCGCCGTGTAATGAATTCGGCCCATTGTTCGCGGCCAGTTTGTATTCCTTCCCATTCAGCGTGAATTTTGCGTTGGCGATCCGATTGCCATAGCGCCCGACCATTGCGCCAAAAAACGGGCTTTCTTTGAGATAACTCTCCAGGTCGTCATATCCGAGCACAACATCGCCAAATTGGCCGTTGCGATCGGGAACGCTTAAAGAGACAACGATGCCGCCGTAATTGCTGATTCTGGCTTCAACGCCGTGCCGGTTGCGCAAGGTGTAGAGATCGACAGATGTGCCATCGGGCATCTTGCCGAAAGGCATTTTGCTAATCTGACTGGCCGCTGCGCTGGAGGTTGGCATCGCGCAGGCGAGAAGGCAGACTGCAGAAACGCCTGTGGTGAATAGCGTCATCCAATGATAATCAACATGCATATTCATGGAAGTTTTAGTGATGATGATAAACGTCCCAGCGAAGATAAGTGCCGAGCGCATCTTCAATTGCATGTGCCACCGATGATTTGGTTGCGGCGACATGATGCTCGTAGCCATTTTTGCAAATGAAATGGAGCAGCTTTTGGAAATTTGGCAGTTCGATGACGCCGTAACCTCCAAACGTATCGAGTTTATCCTCGGTAAAACGGCCTTCTCCGAGGTAGGAGGACATCCGCCCGCAAAGATCATTTGTCGAAACCCGGCAATAGGTAAAGGGGCCGGGAGCGATGCGACCCACAATCGTTCCATACGTATTTTCTTTTCCGACGGTCCCGGCGATAATTTCCTGGTAATCCATTTTCTGCTCGGCAAAGAAAGCCTTGGGCAAATTGGAGCAGTGAAATACGACGCCCTTATTTGGATCGGTGCTGAAATTATTGTTCCAGTCCAGGAGGGCGGCAGGAGTTCCCGAGGCAGCCTGGAGCACATACATCCCGAGCAAGCCGGCGATATCAGTCTCGCAGGCGCTGGGCAGCAGATTATTCGACATCATGCTCATGAGCGTGCAAGGCACGACGCCATAAAATTCTTCGAGGGCGGTCCAACATTGAATGGCGGTGGCTGAAAGCTGTTTGTCCTTCACCCAGCGGTCAATGGCGACACCGAGCTTGGCCATTTTCATGAGGCTTTCCTTCGGAATGCCGGCGACGGTGGTGTAACCTTGAATCGCGGCGAGTTTGTCCTGGACCTCGCGTTCATCGTCTTTCATTTTGCGAACCCAGCCGAGGGCTTCGGAGAGGTCCAATGTCTCGACGGTGATGCCGCTGGCTTCAAGCAGTTTTTCGCTGTAGCGGACGGTGTTGAACGCGGCCGGTCTGGCGCCGATGGCGCCGATGCGAGCGTTTTTGAGGCGTCGGACCACATTGCAAGTCGCGGCGAAACGGCGGAGGTCCGCGCGAAAATCCGGGTTGTCCGGAGCCATCGTATGCAGACGCGTGAGCGAATAGGGGATGCCGTATTGGCGGAGGTTGTTACAGACTGACATTTTGCCGCAGAAGCTGTCGCGGCGGTCGCGAATGGTCATTTTCGCGGCATCATCGTTGAAGGCGTGGATGAGCACGGGGACACCGAGGCTGGCCCATCGCAGCGTGTTGGCGACTGCGCGCTCGTCGCCAAAATTTGGCAAGGTGACGAGCACGCCATCGATTTCGTCGCGATGCGCTTTGAACAAATCGGCGCATTTCTGGGCGTCCGAGAGTGATTCGACCGCGCCAAATTTTGTAGCGTCGGCCGGGAGCGCAATGGCTTTGATTCCTTCCTGTTCGAGCACGCGCAAGATGTCGCGCCGGCCTGATTCGCACAAATGCGCCGGGAAAAATCCGCGGTTTCCAACAATGATGCCTAGCATAGTCCTAAGTGGTTATCGGTTCGTTAAAAAGCGTTCACTGGCGGTTAAATTCGACGCTGAGACTAATACAGCGGTTTGGACAAGCAAAGGGGTTTTGCAGGTGAAATCGTGTGCGATTGAATGTAAATGTTTTGGTGGAGATAGGTGTAGTTGGGTGGACCTGGGTGTAGATTGGTGCAGTTTTGGGTTAATTGTAATTAGTGATTGGTGAGTGGTAATCAGTCTGGCTGTGACTCGCGATTGGGTGAAGGGCCGTGATTGGGATAGTGGTGTTTTCCTTTCGTCGAGGCCGCGAGTTCAGATCACGGTCCTCTCACCCTTGGGAAGAATTTTCAAGTTTTGAGGGGTATCGAATATGTAAACTGCATCGTGAGAATGGGTTAAGGCGATTTTCGGTTTCAAATTTGGCGAAAAGTCTGGAACTCGCAGGTTAAAACGTTGAATCGTGCGATGGTTAAGACGTTGAAAAGTTGAATCGGAGGCGACCGCAGATGAACAGGGAGCGGCGGAACTACGGCCGACGAAATGGGCATTCACCCCATTTGCGGCGTCTGACACGACGTTACGTTGGCCGGTGCCCCAAAACCTTGCTGCTGCTGGCAGTCGAAGCATTGGTGAGGAACGCGGGCTATCGCACATATGCGCGTGATTTCACTTGCTGTCGCTCTCGGCTGCGCTGTGTTGCTGCCTGCTACCTTAAACCTTCACGCAGCTCAATCCGGGACAGTTGTAAGTTGGGGAGCTCAGGTGCTGCCGCTGGTCGACCCAACAACGCGGTACAAGACCATAACGTGCGGGGATGGCCATAATCTGGCGGTCACCCGGGAAGGCGCAGTGATTGCCTGGGGAGCCAATGAGTCCGGCCAGAGTACTGTCCCGAGCGGCCTTACCGGTGTAGTTGCCGTTGTCGCAGGCTTCATTCATAGTGTTGCGCTGAAGTCCGATGGGACTGTGGTCGCCTGGGGTGATAACGAATACGGCCAGAGTTCTGTGCCCGATGGCCTCAATGGAGTGAGCACCGTTTCGGCGCGATGGACTCACGCGTTGGCGCTGGAGTCGAACGGGACACTCGTGACCTGGGGCAAGTTTTCGGATCCGATCGGCATCACCAGCCCCGCGACTGTGCCTGACGGCCTGAGTAACGTGGTGGCAATCGCGGCTGGACGTGGCCACGATGTTGCGGTGCGCGCCGACGGAACAGTGGTGAGTTGGGGATTGAATTATCATGGCGCGACCAATGTGCCGTCCGGCTTAACCGGCGTCGTCGCAGTTGCCGCTGGGTACGACCATACGCTCGCGCTGAAATCCGACGGAACTATGGTCACCTGGGGCGATGATGATTATGGTCAGTGTGACATCCCCGCAGGTTTGACGGGCGTGGTGGCAATCGCCGCCGGTGGTCTTTACAATCTCGCGCTTAATTCAGACGGGACTATCGTTGGCTGGGGAGACAACTCGGCCGGAGAACTCGATATACCGCAGGGCCTGCATGATCCAGCGCTGGTCGCTGCCGGGGACGTTCACAACCTGGCGGTGACAGCCGAAGGAACATTAGTCGCATGGGGGCACGAGTCTAACGGTAAGACAATAATTCCCGGCAGCCTGGATAATATTGTCGCAGTTGCCGCTGCCGGGGTGAGTTGGCACAGCCTCGGTCTGAGATCGAACGGCACCGTTGTCGCGTGGGGGCAGGATGATTTTGGGGAAACGGATGTGCCTGCTGGTCTGAGCAATATCATCTCAATCACTGCCGGGTATTATTTCAGTGTCGCTGCGAGGAGTGACGGGACGGTTGTCTCATGGGGCGCTGCGCCAAGCACGCCAGCCGGTCTAAGCAACGTCGTGGCCCTTTCCGCTGGTGAGGGTCATTGTCTGGCGCTGAAGTCGGATGGAACGGTAGTAGGTTGGGGAAATAATGGTTACGGCCAGGCGAACGCTGTCGGCCCGGGAATCAAGGCGATCTCCGCCGGGAGTTACCATAGTCTGGCCCTAACGACGAACGGCACGGTTATCGCATGGGGATACAACAGATACGGCCAAGCCACCGTGCCGAGCGGCTTGAGCAATGTGATCGCCATCGCTGCGGGAGGAACTTACAGCCTAGCGGCCAAATCCGATGGCACTGTTGTTGCTTGGGGCCTTGATGACTCGGGCGTCACTGATATCCCCGGTGGCTTGAGCAACGTCGTCTCCGTCGCCGCGTCCGCCGCCCACTGCCTCGCGCTTGAGGCTGACGGAACGGTAGTGGCGTGGGGCAATAATGGTTATGCTCAGAACGGTGTTCCAAGCGGGTTTACTAATGTGATCGCCATCGCCGATGGAGTGGACCACTGCCTTGCGATTGTGGCGACTCCGACTCCGCTGCTGTTGAGCAATCCGTATTGGCAGGACGGCGCGTTCACCGTTTCGGTTCCGACTCAGATTGGGAAAAGCTATGTGTTGCAGTATAAAGGTGCTTTGCAGGATAGCATTTGGACATCGCTTTCACCCGTCTCCGGCAACGGCTCCGTGATGACGTTGACCGACACGAGCGCCTCCGCCAACCAGCGTTTGTACCGCGTGCAAGAGCAGTAAGAACGTGAACAGGAGCAAACGGAGAGAACGGAGACGGTCACTGAAAGAGATATGGGTTCTACCGGCAAAATAATTCTCGGTCGCGCGCGGTATCAGTGGTACATGAATTTGCGAATTCTCGCTTGCGTCGTGCTCGGCTGCGCGACCCTGCAAATCGCCGCAAGAGTGTCTGGAGTCCAACCCGGTAAGGTGGTTGTTTGGTCCAATCAGGTGCTGCCTCCCGCCGATCCGAACGCTCGTTTTATTGCTGTCGCCGCGGGTGGGGACCACACACTTGCTCTCAGGCCGGACGGGACAGTAGTAGGTTGGGGAACCGATTATGCTGGCGTAAGTACACCACCGATGGGCCTAACAAACGTGACGGCGATTGCAGCGGGGGCGAGTCATAGCCTGGCACAGAAAGCGGACGGCACAGTCATCGCATGGGGCGACAATGCTCAAGGCGAAACCAACGCGCCTGCGGCTTTGAGCGGAGTCGTTGGGATCGCTGCCGGCGGTTGGTATAGTCTGGCGTTGAAATCCGACGGCACTGTCGTCGCCTGGGGCAGCTATCTGGACGAAGCCGGGCACTTTTACCCGGTAACGGTTCCAGCCGGAATTACCAACGTTACAGCTATCGCGGGTGGTCTTATTGAGCACAGTTTAGCGCTCAAGAGCGACGGTACTGTCGTGGGCTGGGGTCAAACCACAGTGCCAGTGGGTCTTACCAACGTTGTCGCGATTGCCGCCGGCGAGGATCACAGCTTGGCGCTCAAATCGGACGGCACCGTCGTAGCATGGGGTGCCTACAACGCATACGGCCAGCTTACAGTTCCGACAGGCCTGACTGGCGTGGTCGGCATCGCGGCCGGGAGCCACCTCAGTCTGGCTTTAAAATCAGATGGCGCCATTGTCTCATGGGGCTTGCAGACAAACCTCCCAGCAGGCTTGGGCCACGTGGTGGCGATCTCGGCTAACATTGCCCATAGCATGGCATTAAAATCTGACGGGACGATAGTGGCGTGGGGTAACGATGTTGACGGGGATACCCTTGTGCCCGGTAAACTGAATGATGTTGTCGCAGTTGCTGCTGCGGGTGTGAGCTCGCACAATTTGGCCCTTCGAGCCGACGGCACGGTCGTAGCTTGGGGTAGGGATGCTCACGGGGAAATAGATGTGCCGCCCGGACTAAGCAATGTGGTCTCTATCGCTGCTGGATATTATTTCAGCGTGGCCGCGAAGAGTGACGGGACGGTGGTGTCGTGGGGTGCCGCACCAAGCGCGCCACCAGGTTTGAGCAACGTGGTGGCGGTTTCTGCTGGCGAAGGACACTGTTTGGCGCTCGAGTCGGACGGGACCGTAGTGGGTTGGGGGAATAACGGTTACGGCCAGGCGAACGCTGCCGGCCCGGGAATCAAGGCGATCTCCGCCGGGAGTTACCATAGTCTGGCTCTAACGACGAGCGGCACGGTTATCGCACGGGGCTATGATGGATACGGCCAAAACTCGGTACCCAGTGGCTTAAGCAACGTGATCGCCATTGCTGATGGAGGGGTCTTTAGCCTGGCAGTTAAGTCTGATGGGACAGTCGTGGTCTGGGGCGGGAATGGTTTTGAAGTGGCCAATGTTCCCGTTGGCTTGAGCAACGTTGTCTCCGTAGCCGCCTCCGCCGAGCATGGCTTGGCGCTCAAATCTGACAGAACCGTCGTGGCCTGGGGAAATGACGGTTACGGACAGAACGAAATTCCCAGCGGGCTTTCCAATGTGGTCGCTATCGCCGATGGAGTGGACCATTGTCTCGCGATTGTGGCGACTCCGACTCCGCTGCTGTTGAGCAATCCGCATTGGCAGAACGGAGTGTTCACCGTTTCGGTTCCAACCCAGCTTGGGAAAAGCTATGTGTTGCAGTTTAAAGGTGCCTTGCAGGATAGTGGCTGGACATCGCTGTCACCGGTCTCGGGCAACGGCTCCATGATGACGCTGACCGACACGACCGCGTCTTCGAACCGGCGGCTCTACCGCGTGAGTGAGCAGTAAGAATGTGAACAGGAGGAAACCGAGAGAACGGAGACAGACACGAATTTCACGAATTCTCACCAATTATAGAGGCCCTTAGAAACGCAACGGCGCTGTGCGGAGCCCGAGCCGCGCCTGTCAACCGCGCCCTACCTTAATCGGTTCAAGTCTCGAGGGGGCCGGAGACGTTGATGTTGTGCTCAAGGCAGTAGGCGGCGTAACGAACGTATTTTTGGGCCCAGGTTTTGAGTTTGGCCCGCTCTTTTGAGGTGAGCTTGCGGACGACTTTGGCAGGTGAACCGAGCACGAGCGAGCCCGCGGGAATTTTGGAGCCGACGGTGACGAGCGAGTTCGCACCAATCAGGCATTGTTCGCCGATGGTAGCGCCATCAAGAACTGTCGCGCCCATGCCGACGAGGACTTCATCGCTTATGGTGCAGGCGTGGACGATGGCCGAATGGCCAACGGTTACATAATTTCCGACGAGGCAGGGAAAATCGTCGGCGAGGTGAAGTACGGAGTTATCCTGAATATTGGTGTGATGCCCGACGACAATGCGGTTAATGTCTCCACGGAGGACAGCGTTGTACCAAATGCTGGAATGATCGCCTAGAGTGACATCGCCGAAAACGACGGCTCCTTGGGCGATGTAGACATTTTTTCCGACGGTTGGTTTTTTTCGAAGGAAGGTCTCGAATTGTTTCAAGAGTTTGGACATGACCAGGAAGGTAACTACGAAATACTGGAAACACACGAAAGAGTTAAACCACGGATGAACACGGATGCACACAGATAGGGAAGAAACACGAATTTCACGAATTCATATGCGACATCATATACACAACGTCCAAAGTCGCAGCAAAGTGCCCCTCACCCCGGCCCTCTCTCCATCCCCGATTGGATCGGGGTGGGCGGATGGGGAGAGGGAGAAAAACGCAAATACTTTTGTCGTCATGCATAGTCCTGCCGCGTGAGGCGCAGAGTAATGCGGCAAGAAAATGGGGGCAAAAAAGATGATGAAGGAAACGGCAAAATCATAAAGGGCACAATCATGCGGAAGCGAAGGAATTTCGAGATTTGAAATTTCAGAAGCGAATTCGAGGACGACTGCGGTTCAGGAGCGGTGCGGCTTGCTGCGGTTGGTCTCCGACACAGCCGTGGTCCGCAGTTGAGATTTGTGGAAAGGGCAGTTATGAATAGGAGGGTGAATACGCACTGCACGCTCAAGGTCGAACCTCGAAGATGAAACCGACGCCGTACCGGCCCCCGCAAACGAAACAGCCCTTGCCGCGCTCGTTTAAAGATCTTACTCCAGCGAAACATTTTAATCCGCGCACTTTTTTCCGAGAAATGGTCTGGAAAGCATTGCTCACGCGACGGACGGGGCAGCATCGGCAGCCGGTTTTTCCCAAGCTGAGCCATGGGCAGGTGGCCGTAACCTGGATTGGCCATGCTTCATTTCTGGTTCAGTTCACGAACTTGAATGTCCTGATAGACCCGAATTTTGCGAACTGGCTTTTTTTGTTGAAGCGAATCAAACGATCGGGCCTGAAGATCGAGCATTTGCCGCCGATCGATTTGGTGCTGCTGACGCACGCCCATTTCGACCATTTTCACAAACCAAGCTTGCGACGACTGCCGCATCCCAAGATCGCGGTGATGCCGTGGGGAATGGGCGATCTCGCGCATGATCTGGGCTTCGGGCGGGTCGTTGAGTTGGAATGGTGGGAAAGTTTTTCGCACCGCGATTGGAAAGTCACGCTGACGCCTTGCAAACATTGGGGCGCGCGAGTGTTGCGCGATAGCCATCGCGGGTACGGCGGGTTTGTGCTGGAGCATCAGGGGCGTCGCATCTATCACGCGGGCGACAGCGCGTATTTCGATGGCTTCAAAGAGATTGGCAAGGCTTGCGTGCCGGAAATTGCGTTGCTGCCGATTGGCGCGTATCACCCGGACACGTTCCGGCGCGTGCACATGGGTCCGGATGAAGCGATGAAAGTATTCAAGGATTTGCGGGCGCAATGGATGGTGCCGATGCATTATGGAACGTTTCGTCTTTCGTTCGAAGATATGGATGAACCGCCGCGATGGCTGGAGCACCTGGCGCGGGAGGAGGGGTTGACCGATCGAGTGCGGATTTTAGAGGAGGGAGTGCCGCAGGTGTTTTGAGGTGAGGGAGCGGAGCTTTGATCGGGTGTAGCCGCTGAAGTGAGGAGGTGGGGCTCGGAGCGAGCGAGGGTTGATCGAAAATCCGCCTCCTTACGTCGGCGGCTACGTTCTTCGGGCAGGAAATCCGCCTCCTTACGTCGGCGGCTACGCGGCGAGTCTTGACAGCATTTCCGCGCAGGAACATACAGGCGCTGATGGAACCCGGAAATAAAGGCAAGCTGCCTCGGTTGGAAAAGCATTTCTATCAGGGGCATGCGGTGGTGTTCTGGACCAACACGCTGGAAGAGCGGTCGCGAGGTTGGTTGACCAAAGAATTCCATTCGAGCTTTCGTGAATTGATGTTGCACGCGGCTGCGCGAGAGGAGCTTTTCTGTCCCGCGTACTGTTTGATGCCGGATCACTTGCACTTAATCTGGATGGGACTGCGGCGGGAGTCTGACCAACTCAATGCGATGAAATTTCTGCGAACGCACCTGGAGCCAGTCCTTGGCAGCGGTCGCAAGTGGCAGCATCAGCCACACGATCACGTTTTGCGCGAGAAGGAGCGAGTGCGGAATGCATTTGCGAGCTTTTGTTTTTATACGTTAGCCAATCCAGTACGAGCTGAGTTGGTAAAGAGGGAAACTGAGTGGCCTTATCTTGGTGCAATTGTTGCGGGTTACCCGGGCCTTTACCCATTTCAAGAGAGGTACTGGGAGGTGTTTTGGAAATTGTATCTCGAGAGGCGAAACTCGGAACCGCCTCCGCCACTGATGCCGCCGTTACGCGACCAACCGTAGACGCCAACCCAAGGGGGTGGATTTCTTCGTGGCGAGAATCGAATAACCGTCCGCCTCCTTACGTCGGCGGCTACGCGGCGACGGCCATTGTCCGCCTCGTTACCTCGGCGGCTACGCGGCGACGGCCATTGTCCGCCTCGTTACCTCGGTGGCTACTTGCCATTCGGCGATTGAAATTGTACGGGCCGTCGGCCATGGTTTGCGCGTGAATCAAATTGGACAAACTGAGGGGGATTGCCGTTCAGGCGAGACCCGCAAACCGGTCGAACCTTGTTCGGTCGTCATTTTCGGCGCGAGCGGCGACTTGACTGCGCGCAAACTTATTCCAGCGCTTTACCATCTTCACAAAGAGAAGCAGATGCCCGCGGATTACCGGGTGATTGGCTTTGCACGGCGCGAAAAGACGGATGCGTCGTGGCGCGAGGAGTTGCGGCAGGGGCTGGAGCAATTTTCGCGGACGAAGCCGGTGAATGAGAAAGTATGGCAGGAGTTCTCGCAACACATTTTTTATTGCGTGGGCGATATGACCGATGCCGAGGCTTACAAGAGACTCGAGAAGCAGCTTTCGTCATTCGGCAGCGAAGCAATCCGGCACAACATCCTGTTTTATCTGGCGACAATGCCGAGCCAGTTCGGGGAAGTGGTCGAGCAAGTCCATAGCGCAGGCATGCTTGGAAAGAATGTTGAAACCGGCTGGCAACGGATCGTGGTGGAAAAACCGTTCGGCCACGACCTGGCTTCCGCGCATCAATTGAATGCGGAGCTGACCCGCTACTCGCGCGAGCAGCAGGTTTTTCGCATCGACCATTATCTCGGGAAGGAAACGGTCCAAAACATTTTGATGTTCCGGTTTTCGAATTCGATTTTCGAGCGGCTTTGGAATCGGGAATTGATCGATCACGTGCAAATAACGGTCAGCGAGAAACTCGGTGTTGGCCAACGCGGCGGTTATTACGAGGAGGCCGGCGCATTGCGCGATATGGTGCAGAACCATATGTTGCAGGTCTTGTCTCTGGTCGCGATGGAACCGCCGGTCTCGCTCGATGCGGAGCCGATTCGCGATGAAAAAGTGAAGCTGCTGAAATCGATTCGGCCTTTGCGACGTGAAGATGTGGCGAAGCAAGTTGTGCGAGGACAATACTTCGCTGGAGCCATTGATGGCGAGCAGCGGCCCGGCTATCGGCAGGAGCCGAAGGTGAAGTCGGACTCGAATGTCGAAACTTACGTGGCGCTGAAGTTGTTCGTAGATAACTGGCGCTGGTCGGGCGTTCCGTTTTATTTGCGCACGGGCAAGAATCTGCCGGCCAGTGCCAGTGAAGTGCGCATTCAATTTCGACCGACTCCGCATGTGCTGTTCGCTGCGCAATGCGGCCATCACCTGGATCCGAATTCCCTGACGCTTCGGCTACAGCCGAATGAAGGCATCACGCTGCATTTCAATGGGAAAGTTCCGGGCACGACCTTGGAAGTTCGACCGGTGCGGATGCATTTCAGTTACGACTCGGAATTTGGCGCTTACACGCCGGAAGCGTACGAGCGGCTGTTGCTGGAGGCGATGATCGGTGACGCAACGCTCTTTATCCGCCGCGACGAAGTGGAGACTGCCTGGCAGATCGTGGACAGTATTCGCCAGGCGTGGGACACCAAACCGCTTTCGAATCGCGAGTTTTATGCAGCGGGGACCTGGGGACCAGTGGCGGCAGATGATTTGCTGGCCCAAAGCGGACACGTCTGGCGGGAGCCGGTAGTGGTGAAGTAATGGCGGGGCTGCTTCCGTTCACTCACCTGGTCGCGCTGCCGGCCAAAGCGGCATAGGGCTGCCGCACTCCAAAACCTGGCGGCAGCACGCAGGCGTTAGAAGCCCCCGAAAGCTTTCGGGGGAATGCGGCAGCCTTATGCCGCTTTTTGACATTGCTCTCGCGGTACTGCACAGATTCAAGACGTATGGAAAAAATCAAACTGCTTCACTTTCCGAGCGCTGTCGAATTAGCGAACACTGCTGCCCAGGATTGGCTCGCGCAACTTGCAGAGCGAGGAAGGAACGCTGGAAATTACTCCGTAGCGCTTTCAGGTGGCCGAATAGCAAAAACATTTTCCTCGACAGTCGCTGATCTCGCCAAGGAGCGAAAATATACATTTCCGTCAGTTCATTTCTTTTGGGGAGATGAACGGTGCGTTCCCCCGAGCGATCCGGAAAGTAACTTTGCCATAGCACAGCAAGTGATCTTCGGGCCGTTGGGCATTCCCGAAAAACAAATCCATCGCATTCGTGGCGAAGATGACCCGGAACGTGCCGCAGCGGCCGTTGAAGCTGAATTGCGACGATGTGCTTCGAGTTCGTCAAATGGTCAGCCGGTCTTCGATATGATTTTTCTTGGGATCGGAGAAGATGGTCATACGGCGTCGTTGTTTCCGAGTGAACCGGCGGAAATGGTTGCAAACAAGGCTGTTTACCGCGCGGTTATTGGAACCAAACCTCCGCCGCGCCGAGTTACGCTGGGTTACCAGACGATCGCGGCGGCAGAGCAAGTGTGGACGCTGGCATCTGGAGTAGGAAAAGAAAATGCGTTGCGCGACTCGCTTAGGCCGGATGCGCAAACGCCGTTTGGCCGCGTGCTGAAGCTGAGAGCACACACGAAGATCTATACGGATATTCAAATTTCGAAGTCGTAGTTGGAGCGTTCAAAAATTTTCCGCGAGATTATTTTCAAAAAGGGGGCCGCTTACCTTGACGCATCCTTGAACCGGTGCAATGTTTGGTCGTTAGAGCGTGGGGCGAAAGAAGCACTGGGAAATTCCTGGGGCGAAAGGGAAAAGTTTTTTGAAAAGAAAAAGTATTTTGAACAGAAGTTGCTAAAGACACATCTAAGTATGTGTAGCGCGAAGAAGATTTCGCTGTTCGTTTAGGGTTAGTATAGAGGTTTTGCTTGTGGTGCGGTTCGAACAGCGAGCAAATAGTTGGCCGCACCACCCTTCTGAGCGCCTGGGTGAAGGCGTTTAAACCTCGTCGCCACTAAGAGCCGGATGCAAGTCCGGCTCTTTGTCTGTACGTGTGCGCCACCTCGCTTTGTTTTGGCTTGAACTGAAATCTCAAAGTGAGCAACTCGATGCGGTCCGAACCGCTTTGGTATCGACGGTCTGGGCGGCATGAACCAAAGCGCCATCGCCGCTCCGCCCGGTCCGCGCACTCTCCATATGGTGGTACCTGCTCTTGCCGAATGCGGGTCCCTACCACGCCTGACGTCGGCGGCTGCGCCGCCCCAACTTGTGAACAATTGGCTTGCAATTTTGAAAATTTGTAACACAATCGTCACACATGATCCCCCGAGAAAGGCTGTTGATCGCACGCTCGAAGTCCACGGCCATTGCGGGTGAATCTAGGGCAAAAAATGAGGAGTAACAAAACACCTAAACCGCGAAATCCCCATATGTATCAAATACTACGCTTCACGACTCTGGGTCTGCTCGGCTGGTCAGTAGTAACAGGACAGTCCGAGGCAGCGAATCTCACTACAACAAACGTCCAAGGTGCTGGACAAAATTGGACGGCCGCCATTTGGAAAACGAATTCGACCGGAATGGCCACCAATAATGGCGCCTTCGTCGCGCCGGTGGCAGCCAACACTTACGAAATGGTTTTCAATGGAATTGGCATATCAAACGGGGTGGCCAACACACGGATTCGCAATCCAGCGGCGGCTGGGACACAGACGTTTCCCGGCGTTTCGTTAACGATGTACACGAATACTGAACTCCGCGCAAAACAGTCCGGGGCGGTGCTTGATTTCCCTGGGGTCGGCGGAAATCCGGGGCTGATTCTCGCGGGCGGAATGTTGAACGGTGGTGACGACGCGACTTATCCGATGACGGGCAGAATTCAAGTGCAGACGCAATCGTATATCTCACACGGCGCGAACGGTGGTGGCGGTGGGATTTCGGCGAATCGAGCGTTCAATATCAGCGGAGTGCTCTCGGGAAGCGGAAACATGGTGATTTTGAATTCGGGCACAACCATTGCTCAACAGATCACCGGCACTTCCAATACGTACTCTGGCCAATGGATCGTCCAATGCGGTTGGTTGCAAGGGAATGCGCCTAACTCTCTGGGAACGAATAGTATCACGGTCGATACTGGTTATAGCGGTTATCTTTCGGCCATGTCGGGCGCGGCTTCGCCCGCCGGGCCGGCGTGGTTTGAACCCGGTTACGACCTGAATAGCGCCGGTGTGCTGACATTGACCAACGGCGGAATCATGCGGTTGCACCAAAATTGTATTTTTAGCAGTGTTGTCATCGAAGGAACTTCGTTGAGCGCGGGGACGCACTCGTATTGCGAGTTAGTGACGGCAAGTCCGGCGAATATTGCAGCCGGGGGATCGGGGAGCATTACGGTGCGGCCATACAGTCTCGCGCCATTGGTGCTGGTGCAGCCGCCGAACGATTTGGTTTATGCCGGCGGGCAGGCTCGTTTCTCGGTTTCAGCGGTCGGCGCGACGCCGTTTGGTTACCAGTGGCGAAAGAATACGGTGAACTTGACGGATGGAGGCAACATCAGCGGTTCGACGAATGCGACGCTGGTGGTGACAAATGTTTCTGCGGGCGACGTCGCGAACTATGACGTGATTGTGACGAATATTGCCGGCACTGCGACGAGCGCTTCGGGAAGCCTGAGCATTCTTACACCGTCTGAGACTTATGAGACGGCGGTGGCGAGCGCGAATCCGTATGCGTTTTATCAGCTAAACGAGACGGGAGACCCGGCTGGTTGTGCCGGCATTGTGGCGGTGGATAATGGCAGCGGGTACAACGGGACGTATGGCAACACGGTGCAAAACGGCAATATTGCTTATAACATTGCCGGCCCGACTGCGGGCGATGGTTTGCCTGGTTTTTCCGCGGCGAATAAAGCGGCTAACTTTTTTAACTTGAGCGGGGGTTCAAAGATCACATTGCCGGCGTTGAACCTGAATACGAACACGGTGACGATGGCGGCGTGGATTAAGCCGAACGGACCGCAAAATCCGTTCGAGGCGATCGTTTTTTGCCGCGGCGGAGATACTGTCGCTGGACTTAATTATTCTCCAGGCACTGATATCCTTGGCAATACTACGATTGGCTACACGTGGAATAACGAAGGCGAAACGTACAACTGGAATTCGGGTATTGCGGCGCCATTTAACACTTGGTCGTTTGTGGCGTTAGTGGTGACGCCGACGAATGCCACGGTGCATTTGATGAACACGAACGGGTTGGTTTCGGCGACGCATACATACCCGCATGTCGTCGAGAGCTTCAACGGAACGACGCTCATTGGAGACGACAGTGCTGATGGTGGAAATGGCGGGCGCGCATTCTCGGGGGTGATTGATGATGTGGTGATTTTCAATCGCGCGCTTTCGAAGACTGAGTTGGCTGGATTGTTTTCGACTGCATCGGGCGTGAGCACCTATCCGCCGATTATCGTCAATCCTCCTGCTGCGCAGGCTCTCTATGTCGCGCAGACGGCGCAGTTCAATGTGGCCGCCGGCGGGTCGGAGCCGCTGACCTATCAATGGCAAAAAGGGGCGAGTGGAACATATGCCGACCTGAGTGACGGCGGCCAGATTTCTGGCGCACACACAGGCACGCTTACAATTGGTAACATCGGCAATCCCGACGGGGCTGATTACATCGTCATTGTCGCTAATGGGTCAGGCTCGGTGACGAGCACTGTTGCGACATTGACCGTTCTGGCAACTGGGTCCGCTCAGAATATTACGATGACGACTCAGGAGGCGGTGAATACCGATTGGGATACGCTCAGCGTGTGGAGTGATGCTCAGGCTGCATCCGTTTCGGCAGCGAGCGCGCCGGGGAATACTTATGAAGTAATTGCGGGAGCGCGGATGCGGACGCCGGCTGCGCCCAGGATAGCGAACTTCCCAGGCAGTTTACTGAAGGTCGATGGCAACGGCGTTTGGGTGAACAATCCGGCGGCGGGGAACACGACGATTGCCGAAGTTCGGTTCAAACAGCCGACCCTGGGCGTCGGCAACGGCATCGTTAATTTTCCGAAGCTGGTGATGAACGGCGGCCAACTGGATCTTGGCGATCCTGGTGTCGTGCAGGTGGGCGGCGAAATTGACATTTTGACGAATGCGCCGGTGTACAATGACAGCACATTCGATCAAGGGTATCTGATCAACGCCTGGCTGACCGGGGGGAGCACCAGTTCGATTGAATATCACGGCTATAATCTGGCGACGTTCCAGACCAGTTACAGCAACAATCTGAATATTGCCGGGACGAGCAATACGTTTTCTGGCAAATGGAATGTGGTGGTCGGGACATTGCTGGGTACGGGAGCCAATGCGCTCGGAACGAACGACATCACCGTGGCCGCGGGAGGCGCGTTGGAAACGACCTACGATGTCAATAATTCCAGCGCCAACCTTTTCCTGTCGGGCCGCATGTTCCTGCATCAAAATGATACGTTCAAGAGCCTGTTTATCAGCGGGGTTCCTCTAAATCCGGGCACTTATACGTTTGCACAACTGAATGCGGCGTATCCGACGAATTTTCCGGCGACGTGGACGTTGCAATACGGTTCATCGGTCAACGCAGGTTCGGGCAGCATCACCGTGCTGGTTCAGCCGGCCCCGACAATCATTCTGCAGCCCCAATCGCTTTCGCTTTATCCGGGCCAGACGGCATTGTTCTCGGTTCAGGCACAAGGCAACCCTCCATTGGGCTATCGGTGGCGGAAGGGCACGACTTTCCTGGCGGACAATGCGAACCTGATTGGATCGTCTTCGACGAATCTTACGATACTGAGTGTCGCTGTAGGTGATGCCGGCAATTACACCGCCGTCGTTACCAATGCGGTTGGCTCAGTCACCAGCGTTGTCGCAACGCTGACCATTCTGCCGACGGGGCCGCCGTTGAATATTACGCTCGATTACGGCGGCACACCCATCCAACAGGTCGCGGGTCTCGATTGGAACTCGCCGACCAATTGGAGTGACGGCAATCCCGCATCCGTCTCAGTTTTTGCTAATCCGGGAAGTTCTTACGATGTAGTTGTCGGCTCGCGCCTCCGCCCGCCGGCTGGGACGAACTTTACGGCTTTCCCCGGAACGGTGCTCAAAGTCGAGGGCAGCGGTATCTTCGAAAACGGCACCGTCATAGCAGTTGGCGAACTCCGATTCAAGCATCCGGACCCCGGCACAAATGTCTATCCGAAGCTCGTCTTGAATGGCGGACAACTCGATAACGGAGACAACGGCCTCATCGTTGTCGCGGGCGAGATTGACGCCGTCAGCAACTCGGTGATTTACGTCGACACCGCAGCCGGTCTGGATCGAGGGGTTCAAATCGACGCCTGGCTGACCGGTTCCGCAGATCTTCTGTGGCATCAGTTTAGCGGCGCATTCGGAGGTCCGGACCTCAATATCACTGGGACAAGCAACACGTTCTCGGGCAGATGGTTGGTTGACCAGGGGACGCTCTTGGGTGGTGGCACAAACTCGTTGGGAACCAACGATATCACAGTCTCCGCGACCGGCGCTCTGGAGACGCTCTACAATCTGAACAATCCGAATGGGAGCCTCACGTTGGACGGCCAAATGTTTCTTCATCAGAACGATACATTCAAGAACGTGACTGTGGCGGGTACGCCGCTCGATCCCGGAACTTACACGTTCGCGCAGCTAAACTCGACGTATCCGACGAACTTCCCGGCGACGTGGGCGTTGCAGGCCGGTTCAACTGTCAACGCGGGGTCGGGCAGTATTACGGTCGGGACGGCCGTGACGGTCACGTTGGGCTTCAGTTTCAATGGTTCAAGCCTCACGTTGAATTGGTCGCAGGGCATTTTGTTGGAAGCGAACGATCTGACGGGGCCGTGGACGACAAATCTTTCGGCATCGCCGCCGTCGTTTATTGTAACTCCAACTTCTGCGCCAAGAAAATTCTATCGAATTCAGGTGCAATAGGGATTCTCTGGGGCGCGCGCTGCTATGCGGCGCGCGCCCTTTTTTGCGCTTCTTTCATGAAGTTGTTGTTCCGGACCGTCCTTGCGGGTCTTTGCGGTTTAGGTGTTTCGCACGCTGCTAATCTTACTACCACCGCTGTCCAGTCCGCGGGCAACAATTGGAACGGTGCGATCTGGAAAACCAACGGCATCGGCACGGCGGCGGGGCCGCCGGTTCCTGGCAATACTTACGAAACCGTTTTCAATGGCGTCGCCATCGGCAACGGGGCCAATAACACGCGAATTCGCAATCCCGCTGCTACCGGCGTCCAAACGTTCGCGGGCGATTCGTTGATGATGGACACCAATTCGGAACTTCGCTCGAAGCAAGCAGGCGCGATTCTCGATTTTCCAGGCAGCGGCGGGAACCCGGGCCTCATTCTTAACGGGGGCATGCTGAATGGCGGGGATGATGGGACGTTTCCGATTACCGGGCGCATCCAGGTTTTGTCGCAATCGTACATTTCGCACGGAGCAAACGGCGGTGGCGGTGGAATTTCTCCCAATCGTGCCTTCGTTTTCAGCGGAGTGCTCTCGGGTGCCGGCAACATCGTGATTATGAATGCCGGCACAACAGTGCCGCAGCAGGTTTCGAATAGCGGCAATACGTTTTCGGGGCAGTGGATTGTTCAGTGTGGCTGGCTGAGGGGGTCCGTCAGCAATGGGCTGGGCACAAACAGCATCACCGTTGATCCGCTCTATAACGGCTATCTTTCCGCGATGCCCGCTGCGACCTCGCCGGCCGGCCCAGCCTGGGTGGAGGCGAACGATGATCTGAACAGCGCCGGCGCGCTCACATTGACGAATGGCGGGATATTTATACTTCATCAGAATTGCATTTTCAGCTCCATCAAAATCGAAGGTGTCTCACTATCGCCGGGGACGCACTATTTTCCCGAGCTTGCGGCGAATTTTCCGGCCAACTTCCCGGTTAACGGGTCGGGCAGCCTGACCGTTCAATCGTACGGTCCGCCGCCGCCGTTCGCGCCGTCAATCTCCTCACAGCCGGCGTCGTTCGCGTTGTTCGCGGGAAGTCCAACGCAACTGGTCGCGACGGTTTCCGGCACAGTACCGCTGAGTTTTCAATGGCAGAAAGGGACCAATGGAGTGTTTGCGAATGCGACGGACAGCGGCGATGTTTCGGGTTCCCATACTAATGCGCTCAATTTCAACGGACTGACCCTGAATGACGCCGCTGATTTTCGTCTGGTTGTGACTAATGCGCAGGGCGGCGCGACCAGCCAGGTTGCCACCGCGACTGTTCTCCTGCAGGACACCAACAAACCGGTTGTTGCTGTCCTGAATCCGGTCGCGGGGGCAACCGTCAGCGCGCTGACACAAATTCAGATAACATTCAGCGAAAATGTCGCGGGTGTGGTCGCGGAAGATCTCCTCATTAATGGCAATCCTGCGAGCACGGTTTCCGGGTCGGGTTCGAACTATGTTTTTACGTTCACGCAACCGCTGCTGGGAATAACCGTTCTGTCCTGGGACATCGAGAGCTCAATCAGTGACGGAGTCGGGAATGCTTTCGATACATCGGGTTCCTGGACGTACGCGCTCGTGGACAACATTGCGCCGACGATTGTCTCGACTGCGCCGGCGGTTGGCGCAACGGTCAGCGCGCTGACGCAAGTCCAGGTGGTTTTCAGCGAGCCGGTCGCGGGCGTGGATGCCGCGGACCTTCGGATCAATGGACAGCCGGCAACGAATCTCGTCGGCAGCGGTTTCGGGCCGTACACGTTCCAATTCCCTCAAGCGGGGCAGGGGAGCGTCAATTTCTCCTGGGCGACGGGGCACAATATCCACGATCTGGCTGCAGCCTCGAATCTGTTCGCCGGCACGGGGTGGAGTGTCGCGCTCGATAGTGCAGCCGCGTCCGCTGCAGTGACGAACATCGTGATCAACGAGTTTCTCGCGGCGAATATCAGTCCGAGCGGATTGGTCGACGAGGATTTTCAACTTGAAGATTGGATCGAAATTTACAATCGCGGCGCGAGCGACGTAAACCTCGCCGGCTGGACGCTAACCGATAACGCAGAGCAACCCAATGAATGGACATTCCCGGCCACGAACGTCGCCGCTGGCCAGTACCTGATCGTTTTTGCGTCCGGAAAAGATCGAGCCATTCCGGGGGCGAATCTTCACGCTAACTTTTCGCTTAACGCTTTCGGCGAATATCTTGGGCTTTATTGTGCAGACTTTCCGCCGCGCGTGGTTCAGGAATTCGCGCCCAAATTTCCGCAGCAGCGCAACGATTATTCTTACGGTTTTGACGCATTCAACAATCTGCGTTATTTCGCGACTCAGACTCCGGGCGGCCCGAACGCTGTCAGCACGATTACGGGCATTGTCGCATCCGTACATTTCAGCGTTAACCATGGCTTTTTCAATCAGCCGTTTAATCTTCTGCTTACCACGATTTCGCCAGGCGCAACGATCCTATATACAACGGATGGGAGTGTCCCCGATATCAGCGGTGGCATCACCAATGGGACGCTTTACGCGGGTCGGCTCAATGTCGAGCACACAACGGTTCTTCGGGCGGCGGCGTTCGCGCCCGATCTGCTTCCGAGTTCCATCGGTTCGCAAACTTATTTTTTTGTGGAAGACGTTGTGCACCAGCCGAACAACCCAGCCGGTTACCCGACCGGCAACGTCTGGACTCCGACGCCCGACGTTATCCAAACCGGGTCGTACTCCTATTACCAAATGGATCCGACGATTGTGAATGACCCGCAGTACTCCAGTGCCGTCCGCGCGGGTCTTTCGTCCATCCCGAGCATGTCCATTATTATCCCGATTCCCGACCTATTCGATCCGGACAATGGGATTTACACGCATCCGCAAAATCGGAGCGTGGGTTGGGAACGGGCTTGCTCGATGGAGTTGGTTTTTCCTGATGGCTCGAACGGTGCGCAGATAGATTGCGGCCTGCAAATCCAGGGCGGCACACAACGGGACCCGGCAAAAAATGCGAAGCATTCATTCCGCGTCAATTTCAAAGGCGATTACGGCTCGTCCAAATTCGATTTTCCAATGTTCGCCGATTCGCCGATTCAAAGTTTCAACACGTTCGTACTGGATGGAGGGATTAATTACTGGTGGAACTACGTTGGCGGGAATGTGCCCACCGACCAGCGTTATCGCGCCCAATGTGTTCGCGATCAGTACACCAGCGATCTGATGCTGGCGCTGGGTCATCCTTCGTTTCATGGCCAGTTTTATCACGTTTACCTTAATGGCCTCTATTGGGGACTTCACTATGTGCATGAGCGCCCCGACGAAGACTTCGCAGCCAGCTACTTCGGCGGCGACAGCGCCGACTATGACGTGATCAAAAACACGACGTTTGGCACCCAACTGCTTGCGGGCGATTTCGATACCTGGAACACCGTTCTGGCGCTCTCGGATTCGAGCCTGACAAACAACGCCAATTACGAGCAGCTACAGCAATACGTGGATCTCGATAATCTCATTGACTACATGATGGTCAACCATTGGACCGGCAACGACGATTGGCCGCAGCACAATTGGTACGTCATCCGCAAGCGCGCGCCGGGCGAAGGTTTCAAATTCATCGTTTGGGATGCCGAGCATGTTCTCAAAGACGTCAATGAAAACGTTACGTCCGCCAATACCGCCGGCAGCCCCGCGCAGATTTATAACGCACTCCGCAATAACGGGGAGTTTCGGCTTCGTTTCGCGGATCACATCCAAAAGCATTTCTTTAACGGCGGTTTGTTTTACACCGATCCGAATTTCACAAATGCGGTTTGGGACCCGGCGCATCCTGAGCGCAATGTCCCGGCGTCGTATTACATGCGCCGCATAAACGAAATCACGAACGCCATTGTGGATGAGTCCGCGCGCTGGGGCGGCTATACGCTCGTCAGCAATTACACCCGCAACGATCAATGGCTCCGGGAACTTAATAACCTGCTGGGTTACGCCACAAACGCCGGGAACACGGCGAATTATTTTCCCCTTCGCTCGGCGAATGTGTTGAATCAATATAAGGGGAACGGGCTCTTTCCGTCTGTGAATGCGCCCGGTTTCAGCCAGCAAGGAGGCGCCATCCCGATTGGTTTTGCCTTGAGCATGACCAATCCAAATCCAGGTGGAAAAATTTATTACACGACCAACGGGACTGACCCGCGGGTGTATGGTTCCGGCGCGGTTTCTCTCAGTGCGCTGGCGTATACCAACCCGCTCGTTCTGAATGGAAGCACTGTTGTCAAAGCCCGCGTGCTTAATGGCAGCTGGAGCGCGCTCAACGAAGCCGATTTCAGCGTTGCTCTACTCGGAGTTCCGATTCGTATTACGGAGATCATGTATAATCCCATTGGCGGAGACGCATTCGAATATATTGAGCTTCAAAATATCGGGATCGCTACTGTTGACCTTAGCGGTTACAGCTTCCAGGGGATCACTTACGTTTTTCCGAACGGCACCACTCTGGCGCCGGGCGCTGTGATGGTGCTCGCATCTTCGGTAAGTCCGTCTGCCTTCGCGACGCGTTATCCGGGCGTCGTCGTTTCCGGCTCTTATGGCGACAAACTTTCCAACGGGGGTGAACGCATCGCGCTCCTCGACCAAAATGGCGACACTGTCATTTCTGTAGATTATCAAAACTCTGGTGGCTGGCCGACCGCTGCCAATGGCGGTGGTTCATCGCTCGAAATCATAAATCCCAATGGCGATCCCGATGACCCGGCCAACTGGCGCGCCAGTTCCGGCTCGCCCGGCGTCGTCAATCCTGTCGTTGCCCCGCCCGTGATTCGTTTCAATGAAGTCATGGCTGAAAACTCCGGCGCCGTGATCAATGGAATCACGACCAACTCCGATTGGCTCGAGCTCTTTAACACCAGCGGCAGCACCGTCAATCTGGCGAGCTGGAGCCTCAGCAACAGCGGCAACGCTCGCAAATATGTCTTCCCTGGCGGCACGACCATCGCCGCCGGCGGTTATCTGGTCGTGTGGTGTGACAGCCAGACCAATGCACCCGGCATTCACAGCGGGTTCACGCTGGGGCGAAAAGGCGAAAATCTTTTCCTCTACGACCCCTCGACCAATCGTGTGGACGCTTTCAGTTTCGGTTTGCAACTGACGAACTTTACGGTTGGCCGCATCGGTGCAAATTGGCAACTGACGACACCGACGCCTGGTGCTGCGAACATTGCTGTTACTGTCGGCGCGGCCTCTAATCTCGTCATCAACGAATGGCTCGCCAATGCGAGCACCGGCGGCTCAGACTGGGTTGAGCTCTACAACAAATCTGCCAGCCTGCCGGTGGCGCTCTCCGGTCTTTTCATTGCGACCAGCAACGATCTTTTCCAGATTCGCTCGCTCTCTTTCATCGCTCCGCGCGATTTTGTCCAATTCTTTGCCGATGAAAATCCTGGCTTCGATCATCTCGATTTAAAACTCACTGCTGCCGGTGATGCGATCATCCTCGACGATTATTCGGGGCAGCAGGTTGATCGCGTCAGCTTCGCCAGCCAACTCGATGGCGTCTCGCAGGGACGTTTTCCGAATGGCTCGGCCAGCATCATCAGCTTCCCCGGCAGTGCCAGCCCCGGCGCGAGCAATTACGTTTCGACTTACACCGATGCGCGCCTGAACGAGTTCATGGCTCGCAACAATTCCGCAATTTACGATTCGCACGGAAATAGTCCGGACTGGATTGAACTTTTTAATCCCAACGCATCGGTATTCAGTCTCGTCGGCATGAGCCTGACCACCGACCCCAGTGCTCCAACGCTGTGGAAGTTTCCTGCTGGAGTCGCAGTTCCGGCAAATGGCTATCTGATTGTTTGGTGCGATTCGTCTCGGGCGCCCTCGACCAATTCAGTTCCTGACCTCAACACCGGTTTCTCGCTTCCGGGAAATGGCGGCGGTATCTACCTCTATACCACAAACAGCCAACTTGCCGACTCTGTCGTATTCGGCCCGCAAATCACCGACCTTTCGCTCGGAATCAATGGGGGCGCCTGGAATTTGCTTTCCACTCCGACGCCGGGCGCTGCCAATGCCGCTAATGCTGCGCTCGGCAATCCCGCAAATCTGCGGGTCAATGAATGGATGGCTGCTCCTTCCTCCGGGGACGATTGGTTCGAACTCTACAATTCTGATTCGCTGCCGGTCAATATCGCCGGTCTGTTCCTCTCGGATGAGCCGTCCATCACAGGGATGACCAACTCACTTGTTCCAGCCCTCAGCTTCGTCGCCGCCCGTGGTTGGATTGAGTATCAGGCCGACGGCAATCCCGGAAACGGCCCGGACCATGTCAATTTCAGCCTGGATAGAAACGGCGAGACCATTCGCATCTATTCGACAAACCTTACACTGATCGATGCGGTGGACTATGCCCTCCAGACGACGGAGGTCTCTCAAGGCCGCCTTCCCGATGGCGGCTCAAATATCGTCGATTTTCCTACGACGCCTACTCCGGACGCGAGTAATTATCTGCCATTGCAAAGTCTCTTCGTTAACGAAGTGTTGAGTCACACGGATCCCCCGCTTGAAGACGCAATCGAGTTTTACAATTCAGACGGCTCGAGCACGAATATTGGTGGTTGGTTCATCAGCAATTCCGAAACTGACTTTAGAAAATATCGCATCCCCGATGGCACAACCGTTGCCGGTCATGGCTACAGAGTCTTTTACGAATATCAGTTCAATGGCTCGAATTCGTCGCCATTCACGCTGAACTCCGCGCATGGTGATTCCGTCTACCTCGCCCAGGCCGACGGCTCGGGCAATCTCACCGGTTATCGCTCTCAAATTGGTTTTGGCGCAGCGGAGCATGGCGTTTCCTTTGGCCGTTTTCCTACCAGTGTTGGCATTGATTTCGTTCCCATGAGCGCACGCAGTTTTGGCGTGGATAATCCCGTGACGATTGCGCAATTCCGAACCAGCACTGGTCTCACCAATCCTTATCCCAAAGTCGGGCCGGTTGTCGTCAACGAAATCATGTATCATCCCGTCACGGTAATCGGAACCAATATCAGCGAAAACACCGATGAAGAATACCTGGAGCTATTTAACGTGACCTCCAACTCCGTGCCGCTTTTCGATCCCACCGCCGCTACGAATCATTGGAAGATCAGCGGGGCCGTGGATTATGTATTCCCGGCCGCCGTCACTTTGGCTCCGGGCGGATTCGCGCTCGTGGTCGGATTCGATCCGGTTACCAACGCGCCTGCCCTCGCGAATTTCCGAACGAAATATGGTCTCGGAACGAATGTAACCATTTATGGCCCCTTCAACGGCCATCTCAACAACGGCGGCGAAACCATTCAGTTTTTCAAACCCGACTCGCCCCAGGCTTCGCCCCACCCGGACGCTGGATTCGTCCCCTACATCCTGGTCGAGAGCATCACGTACAGCAACGCGCCCCCGTGGCCCGGCGGAGCAGATGCGACCGGCATGTCACTTCAACGCCGTTATCTTAACACGTACGCGAACGAGCCGATTAATTGGGTCGCGTGCAGTCCGAATGCCGGCGCCCGCAATTGCTTCAGTGATTCCGATGGCGATGGTTTGCCGGATGATTGGGAACTCGCCAATGGCCTCAATCCTTTGTCTGGTTCAGGCAACGATGGTGCAAACGGTGATCCTGATGGTGATAAATTTACTAACATCCAGGAATTTCTCGCCGGCACCAATCCGCACGACGCACAGAGCCTTCTCAAAATCGCTTCCATCAGCAAGATTACTGGTGGTTTCGCCCTCCACTTCAATGGGGCCGCCGGCCACAGCTATTCGATTCAATATCGCAACAGTCTTTCCGCCGGCTCCTGGCAAAAGCTGGCTGACGTCAGTTCGTTGATCGTCAATTCCAACGTTATAGTCAACGACACCTCCGGGGCTGGCCTCTCAACCCGATTCTACCGGCTCGTCACGCCCTCTCAGTGACGGAATCGCTGGATTTGGGTGAAGACTAATAGGAGCAACGTTGCTGCATCCAAAAGACATCCTGATTGTTGGGGCTGGGAACGTTTAATGGGATTCCGGTTCGCAGTGGAGGCGTCGTGCGCGGGTCCCGCCATTTGTGAATTTCTGAATGGCCATCCGCAAAGGCAAACCCGCAGGCGCCGCAATGGTAGCTGGCGGGGTAGTCGACGATATAGGTGGTTGCCAAATTGGGATAGCCATCCATTTGGGTCACAAAGTAGCCGTCGTTGATGCTATCCCACCGTTCGTCCAAAATGACAAAGGTCATAGCCGGACCTGGGGAAAGCATGTCTGTGAGTTTGCGAAAGACGACGGATTTTGGAGCGTTCAATCCCCAATAACCCTTGTAGGCATTCTGCTCTGAATCGCCGTTTCCGCCAACCCAGTTGCTCATCGAGACGCTACGGCGTGGAACCCGACCCTGGGGCCCCTGCCCATAGGAGGTATCAGCAGGACAATGCCAGATATTAACACTTTTGCAGTAGGGCCAGAGGACGCCCATTTTTATGGTGGTGTCGTAGTTCCAATTATCTGGTGCGGCCGGGTTGACGTCATCGAGAACACCCTTCACCCAAACGTAAGGCGTGTTTGCTCCCGATACGGCGTAGGCAAAGGGAAGCAACTCTCGATTGTCTTCGGCGTACATGCGCCAAGCCAAGGTCAGTTGCTTGGTATTGTTCATGCAGCCGATGCCGTGGGCTTTGCATTTGGCCCTGCTTAAGGCAGGCAAAAGCATGGCTGCGAGAATGGCTATGATCGCAATGACGACGAGCAATTCAATCAAGGTAAAGGCTTTGTGCGGGCGATTTGTCGCGAGCGGGGTCATGCCCGAATCTCTCATCGCATCAGCGCCTCATCAAGCGCATAATATCGGCAACAGTGGTTGGGATTGGCCCGGCGTGCCCTGCAGTGGAAGGTTTTCGGGATCAGTTTTCACTCGCGTTCGTACTCGTTTGCTCCGGCGCTGAAGGTTCTACTGAACGTCATATTCCGAGAATCAGGGTCTTCACGAGCTATTTGAACGGCACGAATTTCGTTCATGGTTTTCCCCGCTTCGATTTGGCCCCGGTCGCTCCGTTCGAAATCTTTCGCAGGATTTCGCAGAATTTCTCTCCAGCGGGTGTCACGTCACCCTTTGTGGCCCGGGCGATCCCCACGGACAGCACTTCCGTCGTGCCGGTGAGTGGGCGGTAGAGCAGGCGTTTGCCGGCCACGAGTTTGAAGACGGGGGTCGCCAGAGCAATTCCGCGTCCAGCCTCCACTTCGGTAATCAGTGAACTGGCGCTGTCGCATTCCACCGCGATGGATGGTTTGGCGTCGATGGAGGCGAAAAGGCGGTCGAGGTAGAGATCAGACTCGGGGTAGTCTTTTCGGCGCAAAACGACTAGCGGTTCGGCAGCCAACTTTTCCAGCGGGACGGATTTCATCCGAGCGAAGGGATGCGTGGCCGTCATCGCGACGCACAACGGGTAGGTGCGCATCACTTCAAACTGGATGCCTGTGGCCAGGTCGCCGGCAGGTTGGACCATGATCGCAAGTTCCAACGTGCCGTTTTGTAGTCCGGCGATGAGTTCATCGCTGGCGAGGTCATGCAAAAGCACCTTCACGCGCGGTACGGCTTTTTGAAATGCTGCGAGCGCCGGGGGCAAGATTTCCACGGTGGGGGACGGCGCGTAACCAACATGCAGCTCGCCATATTCGCCGCGAGCCAGGGCGCGGACCTTTTCCACGGATTCGTCCGCCCGCCTTAACAACTCGCGCACTTCATCCAGGAAAAGCTTTCCCTCCGCCGTGAGTGTGACGCCGCGTGGGCTGCGTTTCATCAAGTCCACGCCGATCTCATCTTCCAGATCAGTCATCTGCCGGCTCAGCGCCGGTTGAGCAACTCGCAGCCGCGCCGACGCTTTCGTGAAGTTCAACGCTTCCGCCACTGCCACAAAATATCGCAGATGCCGCAGTTCCATCGCTCGCGCGCATTATGCCGAAAAGGCATGGCAGCGCAAGGAACACGGTATTGGGCAGCTAAATTTGGCTCAAACTTTTCAAATCCAAGTCGCGTAAAATATTTTCTGCGAACTCGGTCAAATCTTGATATCCGAACCCGTCCTCGCGCTCAATCAAAAGTCGCGTCAATGAAATCAGCTTGCTGTACGAACCGAATCCGAATTGAGGAAAATGTAATTAACTGCATAATCGAATTCGCAATGTTAAAGCCCGTTAGACCGCTCGCTCCCGGCAGCAAACTTTTTGAATACGAGGTTGCAAAAGTCTTTGGCATGGGCGGATTCGGAATCACGTATCTTTGCCGGGACAAGAATTTGGATAACTTTTGCGTTGTCAAAGAATTCGCGCCTCGCGGGTTGGTTGTAAGAGAGCGAAACGGAGACTTGCAGCCTGCTGCGGCGATAGTGGCGACAAAGTTTTGGGAAGGAAGAAAAGATTTTTTGGCGGAAGCTCGACGGCTTGGAAAATTCAATCATCCAAACATAGTTCGAGTCACTCGATTTTTTGAAGCTCACTCCACAGCATACTTTGCGATGAGCTTTGAGAGCGGCTTCACTCTGCGTGATTTGATAAAAAGCCGGGGAGTGGTTTTCACAGACGAAGAGATCGCGGGAATCGCCGAGCCGCTTTGCCAAGGGGTGCTCGAATTGCATAAAGCGGACCTGATCCACCGTGACATTAAGCCGGACAACATTATCATCCGACCCGATGGGTCGCCCGTCCTGATTGATTTGGGTGCTGCCGTGCAGTTGCAAAGCAACTCGGAAACCGAACATCCCGTCATCGCGACACCTGCATACGCCCCGCTCGAACAGCTTACTCCCGGAGGCCGACTAGGTCCGTGGACCGACATTTATGCGCTCGGCGCAACATTCTATGAAATCATCGCCGGGAAACCCCCAGCTTCATCACTAATGAGGCTTCGCGGCGAAAAGCTCTCGCCTGCAACAGAAGTCGGTAGAGGCCGATTCAGTGACCGATTGCTTCACCTCATCGACAGCGCGATGAGCATGGATTACATCGAAAGGCCACAGAGCGTTGCAGAGTTTTTGAAGACTTTCGCGAGTCGAGAAGATTCGACGCTCCAAGAAGTCATTCATGACACAGACTGGAAAATGGTAAGCCATTTTGCAAACTGGGCGAAGCCAAACAATGAGTTGTTGCGGGATGAAGTGGCGGCTTTCTGCATCATTTTCCCGATCATCGATTTGTCATGGAGGCTTGGGAAAGACATACCTGACGTCGCAACTTTTGACCGTCTTCTTCGGTTAACCTCTCCTAACTCATTGCAAATCTGTGAAGAAGAGCTGCGCAAGAGGGGTTTTGAACGCACTCGCGGCAATCTCACCAGCGAGTTTGTCAGGCGCAGGCTTGAAGAATACAGCGCGTGCTACTTAATTGACCGGCAATCCAACGAATGGACATATGACCTGCTTCGCAAACAGTTGGTTCGGAATTGTCTCCACAATCCTCCACCTGAAGATATCACTGGCTTCTCGGAGTTGATAGAGTCAGTGATAGAACGTGCTCGCGGGCGTGTCAAAAAGGGATTGAGAAAAGCTTTGCAAAGAGTCTTTTGGGTCAAGACCGAAGACGGTTGGAAGCGTGAAGTCAGGCTTGCCGAATAGTGCTATACTTTGGCGTGTTATGGCGAACAAGGAACGAGTATGGATGCCCGTCAAAGCAAGTAGGGTTGATCTTTTTAATCAACTGAGCCGTTGCTTTGAGAATTATGAAGCGGATCATCCACGATGCTTCCCTTGTTTATCCGAATGCACCGACATTATTGTTGCAAGTGACGACAGCGGCGGACATCAGGCAGCGGACTTTTCGGCGTTTTCATTCCTCATTTTCGATTGGAATGCCTCCGAGAAGTGGTCAGTTTTGTCATCGAATGTCCGAGAAAGATTTTTGGCACATGGCAATCAGGAGATGGGCTATAAAAAACTTCCCAACAAAAACAAGAATCGGGCGCTGGGCAAACAGCGAGCGCTCGTGCCATTTCTTGAAGCGGCGGATTGCATCAACGGCATGGCGATTACGTTCCTGGTAAGCAAACGCGTCGGAAGCGTGCTTGAACCTGGCGGAGTAGAGTACCTTCAAAAAATCGCTCCAGCTTTGGCCGGTTGGAAACTTGGAACAATTGAAAAACTATATCGCGTCCAAACATTCTTGGCATTTCTCCTCGCAGGTTTGTGCCGACCCGGTCAACGCACTTACTGGCTAACCGACGACGACGAGATTGCGGCGAACTCCAAGCGCGTTGTTGCTGCAGCGGAAATGTTGCGGAATTTTTCCCGAAGTCACTTCGCTCGCGACATCTTGTTGGGGTCGGTTGATACGGTTAATTCAGTAGATGCAAAAATCGCCGGGCCGACCAAAGACCTTGCTTCAATCCCTGATCTTATTGGCGGAGCGTTGGTGGAGGCATGGAGCGCAAGCAGCAAGAATGGATTTTCCAGCAATTCTACTAGCAAGCCAGTCGCGTTATCGCAGGCAATTCCAGAAAAAGCCAAGCTCATCATTAAATGGTTTATGCAGGATGACAAACCTCTGCGAAGGCATGTTGCCACGATAGACATGTCGGAAAACGATCCAACCTCGCTACATTTTAATTGGCTAAAGTTCGCCGACGCAGTTCCATCGGTTTGAGCGAAAGTGATTCAGTCGAGTCGGTCAATCCAACTTCAATTCTTTTTTGACCTGTGCCCACGGGATGCGCGGTTTGTTGCCATTGGCGCGTTTGGCGCGCTCAATGGCTCGCGCGTCCTCAATGTCTTCGACGGTCTCGCTCATCTGGCGCAGCAAGGTCTTGGCCTGGGCGATTTGTTTGTTGAGCTGCGTCCAGTTGCCCGGCGGCTTGGCGGATGTCAAAGTGGCGTTACTCATAAATGGCTTTTCTGTCGCCGACATCATACACCACGAGGCAAGCGCCTTCCAACTCAAAGAGCGCGCGGTAATTGCCGGCGCGCAGGCGATACTGGTTCTTGAAGCCCTTTAGTTTTTTGATGTCACCGGCCAGATCGTGCTGGGCGCGGTCAAGTTTCCCGCCAATCAAACGGCGGGCGTCCTTGGGCAACGCGCGGAGTTGCTCCAATGCCGACGGGAGGAATTCGATTTGATAGTGCATCTGCCTGTGCTTCGCTGCGTTCCATTATGCCGAAAAGGCATGACTGCGCAAGCTTCACAGTATTGGGCGGATTGAAGCAGATGCAGGACTATGGAGACAGATGGTCACTGAGACTACGCAAATAGAAAAAACGAACGAATGAAAATGATTATGAAAGCGATACGAATTCATCAATACGGCGGACCAGAGGTTCTGGCGCAAGTGGAAATGCAGCGTCCCGCACCGGGTGCGAACGAAGTTCTCATCAAGGTTCACGCCGCCTCGGTCAATCCGCTCGACTGGAAAATGCGGGCCGGCTACATGAAGGATTTTCTTCCGCTCGCTTTGCCGGCGACGCTTGGGTCGGATGTTTCAGGAACGGTGGAAGAGGTTGGCCCGGGCGCGGCTCGATTCAAACGGGGCGACGAAGTGTACGCGAGCCTGGGGCTGGAAGGCGGCGGGTACGCGGAATACGCCGTGGCCAAGGAAACGATCATTGCGGGGAAACCCAGCACGTTGGATCACGTGCACGCGGCGGCCGTCCCGGTGGCGGGCCTGACGGCATGGCAGGCGCTGTTTGAAGTGGCTCAGTTACGCGCCGGTCAGAAGGTGTTGATTCATGGCGCGGCTGGTGGCGTTGGCAATTTTGCCGTGCAGTTCGCGAAAGAAAGAGGCGCCTATGTCATTGGAACCGCTTCGTCCAGGAACCATGCGTTTCTGCACGAGCTGGGGGCAGATAAGGCGGTCGATTATCAGCAGACGCGTTTTGAAGAGGTCGTCCGCGATGCGGACGTGGTCCTGGATACAATTGGCGGCGACACGCTGGAGCGTTCGTTCAAAGCGCTAAAGAAAGGCGGCATTTTGGTGTCGATTGTACAACCCCCTTCGCAAGAACAGGCTGCGAAACACGGAGTTCGCGCGCAGTTCTATGGCGGACATCCCAGTTCATCGGACCTGGCTGAAATCGGAAGGCTGATTGACTCAGGCAAGGTAAAGATAGTGGTTGAAACGGTCCTTCCCCTCGCGGAAGCCCGACGCGCTCATGAATTGAGCCAGAGCGGTCATGCGCGCGGGAAGATCGTTTTGAAAGCCGCATGATTTGGAGTTTTCACTCGAAACATAACAACAAAAAGGAAAATTCGTATGAAAATCGCAACAATTATCGCTCGCAGTCTGCTTGGGCTGATCTTCGTCGTGTTCGGCTCGAACATGTTTCTGCACTTCATTCCGATGCCGCCGCCCCCGGAAGGACCGGCGCGAGATTTCATGATGGCGCTGTTTGTCAGCCACTACCTCTATGTCGTCGGAGCCTTGCAAGTCGTGGGCGGCCTCCTCCTGTTCACCGGCCGGTGGACGCCACTTGGCCTCGCACTGGCCGGTCCGGTAATCGTGAACATCCTTTGCTTCCACGCTCTGATGGCACCGGCGGGATTGCCGGTGGCGATTATCGTATCAGCCCTCGCCGTGTTCTTGCTCTGGTGCCATCGCGGAAACTTTGCCGGTCTGGTCAAAGCGCCGGTCGGCCCAGCCGATACGCGCCATGAACAGGTTCGCCAATGATCGAAACCGTTCCGCTGGTAAATGCGGCAGAAGCTTATGCACGCATGATGCGAAACGAAGCTCGCTTCAGAATCGTGCTGGTTACGGGACAACAAGCACCCTTCAGTTTCGATCATGCTCGCGCATGAATTCCAGCCTCCGGTTTGACCCTTACACCGTAGCAGCCGACGTGAGGAGGCTCAAACCGGAAGGGCTGAAAGAAGATAGCCCAAGGCGAGCGAATCGCCCTGGGCTAACGAGATTGCGTCCAAGCCAATTTAGTTAAGCCAGAAGCTCCTTCAGCCACTCGTTCTTTTCGACTTCTTGGATCGTCACCGCACCGGGGGGCAGGCCCAGGCACTGGCAGATTTCTCTTACGTCATCGGCCTTATCTGTCGTAGTGCCATGGGTCTTCAAATGGAAACCCGAACTTGAGATCGGCTTGTTCGTGTATTCTGATTCGTGTGATCCGTTTTTTAAGTACCCAAAATCAGCATGCGGAGATTTCGAAAGGAGAACGCCCCTGCTAAACCGATGTCTTGAGAGCCTCTCCAAAACACTGATCCCTCTGGTTTCGTACAACCAAGTCACAAACTTGACCAATGAGTCTGACGCCTTGTGCTCATCGATCACCTTCTTGCCAGCCTGTTCGTCGCCTAGATGGTCAGTGATTTCTATCCGGATCTTTCTTGCTTCCTTGCGACCGCCGTTGAATGTCGGAGCCTCCTGATCAGGAGAACTTGCCACCGCTTCGTTTCGTGCTGTCAAATGCGCGATAGACTTTTCCTCTGACTCCGTCAGTGGAAGCGCAAGTTTGCGTTTCAGATACGCCTTCGTCGCGAGCCTCGCTTGCCGGTTTGAAACCACGGAGTTGGCAACCATGCATACGTTCTCCCATTCACGGTTTTTCTTGTTCCAGTTGACCGCGCTCAGATCGGCCAGTCGGTTTTTCCAATCGGACGGTAATTGTTTCATGACCTCAGCCCCCAAGCCACCAAGCGCGCGTAAAACAACGGAATGCGTCGAGATGTTCTCTTGGCGTAACTCGATTGGACGGATTCCATTCTTCACCCTTTGCCAATCGGGCATGAATCTGGAGACGGTTGTCCAATAATCAACGCCGGTTGTGACCAGTTCGTTGAAAAACGCATCATCGCTGTTCCGTTTTTCCGCCAGCAGTTCGTGGTTGGCGTCGTACAGCGAAGACAGCGTAAACATTTTTTCCGAGCGAGCAGGCAGAGAAACATTGTCCTTATCCACCAGGCCTTGAAACGCAGGGACGTTTTCGCAGACTTCCAAAGTGACTTTGGCCAGTATGTCTCGTTGGTCAAAAAGGATGTCGAGCGATTTGGCCGTTTTGACCACGTAACGATTCAGGTCAGAGAACATCTGCTGAACACGCTGTTTGCTTTCGTACGGAAAAAGCAGCACCGAAATGGATTCCTCACGGAGGGCGGGATTTTCCTTGATCGCTTGCGCAATTGCCGCGCAGCGGTGTTGCCCGTCATTGATGACGAAGTTAGCCTCTTCAAGATCCATTTCCAGAAAACCAAGCCCGTCGCAGCCGACCGGCTCAAAACGGACCTTGCACTTGTAAGAGGCTGTGATTGACGAGAAGAGATAACCCTCTTCGTTGTCGAGGATATACCTGGCAATATCCGGTATCCGCTTCTTATTGAGGACGCGCTGCTCTCGCTCCTCTGCCGTAAACTCGATCCAGTCCGTAAACGTAAACATCTTGGGGATTGAGCTGAGTTTCATTACGCATGCGTAGTAGGTACGCTGCCCGATGGTGGCCTCCATGGCCGGGAACTTTACTTTCATTTCTTCTTTCTAAGAGTTCTGGTTTGTTATTACCGCTTCAGAGCGAACATCGCTCACACGGCGTTTATCCGAACTCAACGCAGGAATTGTCCATGGAGGATCGCGGGTTGTCAAGCCGGGTCGAAAATATTTTTGCACAAAGCCGTTAAGACGCGGAAGTGTTTTCGCTTTGCATTAAACTGTTACTGGAATCGTGTTTTCCAGTATGGTGATCTCCATTAGCCAGCCCAAGAAATCCATCATCGAAGTCCAAGGAATGGTCGTCACCATTTTGTCTGGGTAGCAGGAGGACTACATCAGTCTCACGGACATTGCCCGCTACAAAGATAGTGAGCGGACGGATTACCTCATCCAAAATTGGATCCGGAATCGGAACACGATTGAGTTCCTGGGCTTTTGGGAGCGGTTTAATAACCTAGTGTAGTGTATCACAAGTGACTAGACATATTTGATTCCTCGTGCAAAATTATGGCCGATGCCAAAAATTGCCCGTCCCGTGGTCTTGTCCGAGGCTGATCGAAACCGGTTGGAGCGTTGGGTCCGAGCGCAGTTCACTCCCCAGCAGGTAGCGCTGCGTTCGCGCATTTTGCTCATGGCTGCCGACGGCAAACAAGACCTGGAAATCGCCGATACGTTGAACGTTAATCGCCAAAGCCCGGTTGGTCCGTCAGGAAAAAGCGCAAAAAGCGCCGCAAATATGTCTAGTCATTTACGAAACACTACACTAGGCTTTAATCCCATCGAATTCGATGGGATTGGAAAACAGGCAGGGCTGAACAGCTTTATGCTGACGGCCAAACGCTGGTTTGTTGCGACGCGCGCCGTTGGGGTTGATTTCCAAGGCGGAGCAATCTGAATTTTCGTTTTCTTTCGTCGGCTTTGCGCGTATTTTGCAGGCATGAAAGCGATGCAGATCGAATATCCTGAATCCTGGCCGGTTTCGGCGGGTTCAAGTCCCGAACGCTTCGAAAACGAGGCGCGCATGGCACTGGGGATGAAGCTGTTTGAGATGGGGCGTTTGACTAGCGGTCAGGCGGCGCAATTGGCCGGGGTTTCGCGCATCGTTTTTCTGTTCAGTTGTCCGCAATGGAACGTGCCCGTTGTGAATTGGGACGCGGATGAGCTTGCGGCCGAGTTCAAGCCGATCCGCTTGTGAGCCGGATCATTTGCAATTCAGGGCCGTTGATCGCGCTCGGCATTCTTACCCGGCTGGACATTCTCAAATCCCTCTTTGACGAGGTGCTCGTTCCCGAAGCGGTGCAAAAGGAAATCGAGCAGGGCGGAATAAAATTAGCGGGCTTGGAAGATTTTCGGCGCGCGGATTGGATTCGGATCGTGCCGCTGAAGGAGAAACGCGACGAACTTCTGGAAGCGTTGCTGGACATTGGCGAGGCGGCGGTCATCAGCCTGGCGCGCGAGCAAGAGGCGACGCTGGTGCTGATTGACGAACGCAAGGCGCGCAAGGTCGCCCGCGATATTTACGGCCTGCAGCCCATCGGCACGGCGCGCATTTTGGTCGAGGCCAAAAGGAAAAATCTGTTACCCGGCATCGCCCCTCAATTTCAAAAGCTCCGGCAGGAAGGTTATTGGATTCACGATTCGATTGTCGAAACGGCCTTGCGCGAAGCCGGAGAGCATTGAAGTTTTTTGCGCCTGGCGAGTCGCTCGCGTTACCCTCACACCTTCGCGTAAATCTCGCTGCCCTGCTCGTCGAACTCGCGGGATTCTTCTTCCATTCCTTTTTCAACGCTCGCTCTTGCTGAATCCCATTATGCCGAAAAGGCATGGCAGCGCAAGGAACTCGGTATTGGGCCAATTCAGAGCGAGGAAGTAAATGTTTGCTCAGATGAGCAACTCGTCCGAGCAGACGTTGAACAGAAAGAAAAATATGGGCACAAACATCACCAAGAAACTGGCAGGCAAAGTGGCACTTGTCACCGGCGGTTCGCGTAGCATCGGTGCGGCCATCGTCAAACGGCTCGCTGCCGACGGCGCGGCGGTTGCCCTGACTTACAGCGCATCCCCGGCGAAGGCTGATGAAGTCGTTCGCTCTATAAAAACGGCGGGCGGAAAAGCACTGGCGATCAAAGCGGACGCCGCGGATACCGAGGCCGTCCGGTTGGCGGTGGCGAAAACCATCGGAACCTTTGGGGGCATTGACATTCTCGTAAACAACGCGGGCACGGGAATTTTCGCGCCGATTGAGCAATTCTCTTTGCAAGATTTCGAGAAGCTGATCGCCGTCAATGTGCGCGGGTTGTTCGTCGCGACCCAGGAAGCCGGACGGCACATGCGTGAAGGCGGTCGGATCATTCACATTGGGAGCACCAACAGCGAGCGCATGCCCTTTGTCGGGGGTTCGGTCTATGCACTCACAAAAGCAGCGGTCGCTGGCTTCACCAAGGGAGTTGCCCGAGACCTCGGGCCGCGTGGAATCACGGTTAATAACGTTCAGCCGGGCCCGATTGATACCGACGCGAATCCCGCCGACAGCGACTTAGCCAAGACGGTTGTTCCCATCACAGCCCTTCAGCGTTATGGCAATACAGACGAAATCGCCAGCTTCGTTGCCTTTTTAGCCAGTTCCGAAGCCAGCTACATCACGGGCGCGAGCCTGCTGGCCGATGGAGGTTTCGCGGCATGAAATCTGAGAACGGGAAATAAGCATCATCAACAATTAAACAGCTATTCACTTAACAAAATCAAAACTATGAAAGCACTTAGAATTGGCATTATCATTGGAAGCACGCGGCCCGGTCGCAAGGGAGAGGCCGTGGCAAAATGGGTTTACGAAATCGCACAAAAGCGCAGCGACGCCGAGTTCGAACTCGTGGACATCAAAGACTTCAACCTCCCGCTCCTCGACGAGCCGATACCTCCCAGCATGGGGCAATACAGTAAGCCCCACACCAAAGCATGGGCCGCCAAGATCGGTTCTTTCGATGGTTTTGTCTTCGTCACACCCGAGTATAATCATGGCATCTCCGGTGCACTCAAGAACGCGATTGATTTTCTGTTCGCTGAATGGAACAACAAAGCCGCTGGCTTCGTCAGCTACGGCGGCGCCGGTGGGGCGCGCGCGGTCGAGCAACTGCGCCTGGTGTTGGCCGAGGTGCAAATGGCCACGGTGCGCAACCAGGTCTTGCTGTCCATGTTTACCGACTTCGAAAACTTCAGTGTCTTCAAGCCGGCTTCCAACCACGAGAAGTCTGTCAATGCAATGTTCGATCAGGTCATCGCTTGGGGCGGCGCATTGAAGGCGCCGCGGGAGAAATGAGTAAGGCCTGAGAAGAAACTCATCACTTAGCAAAATCCAAATTATGACGACAAAGAACAATGAGAAACTAATCGCCGTGATCGGCGCAACGGGGCAGCAGGGAGGCGGAGTTGTGCGTGCACTGCGAGCCAGCGGCCAATTCAAGGTACGCGCTCTGAGCCGCAATCCAGGCAAGCATCGCGACCTCGCCGACGAAGTCGTTGAAGCAGACTTAAACCGCCCTGAAACCCTCAAAGCAGCATTTGAAGGAGCACATGGGGTGTTTCTCGTCACTAATCCTCGGGAACAAGGTGCCGATGAGCGTAAGCAGGCAACCGCGGCGGTACGCGCTGCCAAGGATGCCGGTGTCAAACACTTTGTCTGGTCAACATTGCCTGATGTAGAAGCGATCAGCGGCGGCAGGCTCGACGTGCCGCACTTTACCGGCAAGTCCAAGGTCGATCGGATAGTCCAGGAAGCCGGTTTTGTGAATCATACGTTCGTCATCGCGCCTTTCTTCTACCAGAACCTTGTGGGCGTTCTTGCTCCGCAGAAGCAGACAGGCGGATCCCCGGGCTGGGCGCTCCCGCTCAATCCGAGTGTGCGTTGCATTCACATGGGTGACATTCGCGAACTCGGCACCATCGTGGCTGGAGCCTTCGCTCACCCGGATCAGGCAGGGGATGGCGAGTATTTGCCCCTCGTCGGCGATTTCATGAGCTTCAACGAAATCGTCGGGACGCTAAATCGACAAGGGCACAACTTCTCATTCACGCAGGTTCCGGCCGACGTCTTCGCCACTCTTTTTCCTGGAGCTGCGGAGATCGCCGCGATGTTCAGGTACTTCGAAGCGCATACCTACCTGGGTTCGGATTCGTCCGACCGAATTGCGCTCGCAAACAAAATTGCAGGCAGGCAACCGACCAAGTTTTCGACGTGGGCCCGACTGAATGTCCCGGTCCAGAACCCCTAAATTCAACCATTCGCTCAATACGAATCGAAATTATGGAAACGCTACTCGACCACGTCATCATAACCGTCAAGGATCTCGATCGATCGATTGCCTTTTACGAGAAGGCTCTCAAGCCGCTCGGTATCGCGCATGCCGTCGATTACGATGGCAAGGATGGCCCCGAGGGGCATCCCGACCTCAAGGGCTTCGGACGGGACGGCCGCGTATTCTTCTGGCTCAGGCAGGGCGATGCCGATGCCAAGGCTGCGCATATCGGCTTTGTCGCCAAGAGCGAGGCCGAGGTGAACGCGTTCTACGAGGCAGCGATGACGGCGGGCGCGACCGACAACGGCAAGCCCAGCGCGCGCCTGTATTACGATCCCCGTTATTACGCTGCGAACGTTTTCGATCCCGACGGTTACAGTCTCGAAGCGGTCTACAAGAGCTGGCAACACCGCCAATCATAGAACGGCGCTCACGGCAAAGAAAATCCAATCCCCGGTATGTGCGGGACGCCTCCGGTGCAAATCAAGCCGTGCTGAGAGTAAGTGAGGGGTTGGACAGCATCAGCGCAGTCGGTCCAATTTTTCCGAGTGCCATTGATTAACCGGTTTAGCGCCAGCCACGTGGCGGCCAAGGACATCAGACTACTATCAAGGCCCGTCGGGAGACATCCGAGGAGGAATACTGTCGTTCATGCGCGCCCGTCCTGGGTCCAAAAGGTCGCATTTCCAACTTCGGCCTTCTCGGGCGTGGTGCTCAGGCGTAAGCTGTAGGCCATGAATGATTCAATCAGCACGCCCCTATGGACCTGAATCAGTTGGGGTGGAATGCTGACCTCAACCAGCAGTTCGCGCCGCACCATGCCAGGGGTCTGGTCCCGGCTCGCGTGGCGGTGGAAGATAAACATTTCTTCCGCGTCTGGACCGCTGATGCGGAACTTCTCGCGCAAGTCACCGGCAAATTCATGCACGAAGCGGCCGGGTCCAATTCAAAACTTCCCAAGGTCGGGGATTGGGTTGCCGTAAAACTCGTTCCCAACCAGGAAAAGGCCATGATTCAGGCCATCCTTCCGCGACGCACCCAGCTCTGCCGCAAGCTGACCGGCCGTGGCAGCACTGAGCATATCCTCGCCACCAATATCGACACGGCGTTCATGGTGACCGCCGTGGACGCGAGCTTCGACGTCACGCGTCTGGAGCAGATGCTGGCGATAGCCCATGAAAGCGGCGCACGCCCGGTCGTCCTACTCAATAAAATCGATTTGTGCGACGACCTTGACGCAAGGCTCGCGGACGCCACGCGCGTGGCTGGTGACGCTTTAGTGATCGCGGCCTGCGCGCTCACCGGGCGAGGCGTGAAGAAATTGGCGCAACTGATCCAGCCTGGCGACACAGCCGTATTCATCGGCACCTCGGGTGTCGGCAAGTCGAGCCTTATCAATCGCCTCTATGGAGAGGACATCCAGGCCACGGTGGAAGTGCGCACGAATGACGCAAAAGGCCGGCATACCACTTCGTGGCGCGAAATGATTTTCCTCCCGCAAGGCGGCGTAGTCATTGACACGCCGGGCATGAGAGAATTCCACATCTGGATTGCCAGTGAAGGATCGAAGCAAGTTTTTCCCGAGATTGATGCACTGTCGGTCCGCTGTCACTTCCGTGACTGCACCCATACGAAGGAGAATAGATGCGCGGTGCTCGAAGCGCTCGCCGCCGGCACGCTCCCGCGCGAGCGGTATGACAGTTTCCTCAAACTCCAACTCGAAATCCGCTTCCTGCGCGAAGCCGAAAAGAGAGCCGCCTGGCAAGACCGTAAGAAGAGCGACCGCGGGACCCGTCGCGTGTTCAGCAAGAAGGATGGAACAGTGCCGCTCTGACAATAAGGGTATCAAAACGCCAGATTTGTGCGACTATGGGCTGTGGGTTTCCCATCATGAATATTTCATCCGCCATTTTTGATTGCAGTGCGCCGGATTTGGATTCGTGTCCAGACGAGTCGCTGCCGGAGTTCGCCTTCATCGGCCGCTCGAACGTCGGCAAGTCCTCGCTGCTGAACATGCTCGCGGGCGAGCAGGGATTGGCCCGCGTCTCGCCCACCCCGGGATTCACCAAGCTCATTAACATTTTCACGATGAACAAATGCTGGCGGTTGGTGGATCTGCCGGGATACGGCTTCGCCAAAGGTGCGCGGAAGGACAGAGCCCGGTTCAACCAAAACGTGAACGACTACTTGAAGAATCGCCCGAACCTCTGCCTGGTATTTGCGTTAATCGAGTCCGGTCTGACGCCGCAAGAAAAAGATATCGAGTTCGTGGAATGGCTCGTGCGCCACACCGTGCCGTTCGTTTTGGTCTTCACCAAGACCGACAAGGTATCCGCCGTCACGGCGCAGGCGAACATCGCAGCCTTTGCAGATCGGATTTCGGCGTGGTTCGAAAAGCCGCCAGCGGTGTTCACCTGTTCAGCCGTGACTCGGCAAGGCCGGCGAGAGTTACTCGAGGTGATCGACGAGCAGATGGCGGCAATCAACGCCTCGTCGATTGAGGCACGAGTACCTAGCGAAAGCTCAGCCAACCTGAGCATGCAATCGCGTGTTCGGGAAAACCGAAAACGGCGTCCCGACCTCAACCGCCCCTGGTGACGTCGTGGCTATCAGATTGAGTTGATACCGAAAATCCGGCGGTTCTCGGACGACAATTTAAACCGCTAAAACCCCGCTGGCTATAACGACGGGCTGTCGGCTTTTCGTTGATTAAATTTGCAAGCTGGCGTTCAGTAGCGGTTCAACACCCTTCACTTATGAGAAAACTGGTTCTTAGGACTTCATAGCGTTCTTTGCCGCGATGTTTCTGGAGATCGTAGCGATGCACGATACCCGAACAATCTGGCGGCAGGATCAACGTCCAGGGATTTTCATAATAGGCTCATGCGCGGGGGCACTGTCAGAGTGCGAAACAGTCGCAGCCTGAACCCCAGAAGCCGGCGAAACGATTACGAGCCGCCTCGATTCCGGCGAGGAGTTGATGGGCCGCGTGGGCGCAGCCGTGCTGGTGACATGCCGAGTTGTGTTGATGCTGCAGCACGGGCACTCCGGCGCGAGCAGCCTTAGCGAGGTCGAGCGGAGCGCCGTATCCGCCGAACACCTTTACCGGCGACCATTCCGGAAGAACGGGGATTGGCGGAGGCGCGTACGAGCTGAATTGCTCGGTTGCGTGGACGATGTTTCCACCGACCACCGTGAGCACAGACTCAATGCTCTTAATCTCCTCCTCAGGGACAGCGAAATAGTCCTCTGTGAGCACGGCGAAGTCAGCGAGTTGGCCTGGAGCAAGAGCGCCTTTTTTGCCGGACTCACTCGAGAACCAACTGCTGCCTTGAGTGTAAAGCCGCAAGGCCTCTTCGCGACTGAGGCAATTCCTGTCGGGATACATCGAGACGCCGCCGACTGTCTTTCCGGTGACCAGCCAATAGAGGGAAACCCAAGGGTTATAGCTCGCGACACGAGTGGCGTCCGTTCCGGCTCCGACCGGGATTCCAAGTTCGAGCATTTTGCGAACTGGCGGCGTTCGTTCAGCGGCCTTTTTGCCATAGCGGTCGATAAAGTATTCGCCCTGGTAGGCCATCCGATGTTGAATGGTGATTCCGCCGCCCAATGCTCGAACGCGTTCGAGGTTTCGGTCCGAAATCGTTTCGCAATGATCGAAAAACCAGTTCAGGCCTTTAAACGGCACGTCGCGGTTCACTTCCTCAAATACATTGAGAAAGCGGTTGATGCTTTCGTCATAAGTGGCGTGCAGGCGGAACGGCCATTTGTTAGCTGCGAGCAACGCCACGACGTCTTTCAATTCGCTTTCGAGTGACGAAGGGAGATCGGGCCGCGGCTCCAAAAAGTCTTCAAAGTCGGCGGCTGAAAACACGAGCATTTCGCCTGCGCCATTGCAGCGAAAGAAATCGTCGCCTTTTCCAGGACCCGTCATTTTGATCCAGCGCGCAAAGTCTTCCTTCTCCTGCTTCGGTTTTTGGGTGAAAAGATTGTACGCGATGCGAAGAGTCATTTCGCCGCGTTTGTGAAGCTCCTCGACTACAGCGTAATCCTCCGGATAGTTTTGGAACCCGCCACCAGCGTCAATGATGCTGGTGAGACCGAGCCGATTCAATTCGCGCATGAAATGGCGCGTCGAATTCATCTGGTGCTCCGGCGGCAGCTTGGGACATTTGGCCAGGGTTGCGTAGAGAATTGTGGCGTTCGGTCGGGCGATGAGGAGGCCCGTAGGATTGCCTTTGCTGTCATGCTGAATTTCTCCGCCGGGAGGATTCGGTGTGTCCTTTGTGTAACCACAGGCGCGGAGGGCGGCCCTGTTCAGCAAGGCGCTGCAATACAGGTGCAGGACGAATACCGGCGTCTCGGGAGCCGCATCGTTGATTTCGTCGAGTGTCGGCATCCTGCGTTCGGCAAACTGGAACTCGGACCAACCGCCAACGACGCGGATCCATTGACCGGGCGGCGTGCGATCCGCCTGTTCTTTGAGCATTCGAAGAGCGTCGGCCAGCGAGGGCACGCCGTCCCAGCGCAGCTCCATGTTGTAGTTGAGCCCACCGCGGATGACGTGCAGGTGGGAATCGTTCAAGCCGGGCACCACACGGCGGCCTTGGAGGTCGATGACCTTGGTCGCGGGCCCGCGTTGATACTCTTCGGCATCATCCACGGCGAGGATCCGCCCCTCTTTGATGGCCAGGTTGGCCGCCTCGGGATTTTTGGGGTCAAGCGTCGTGATGCGTCCGTTGTAAAGAATGATGTCGGGAACCGTTTTTGCATTCATTGTGTGTTTCCTTTCTTAGTGTTTGTTCAATTATGAGATTGAGAGGACGTGATATTTATTGTCCGTCGGAGGTTTTCGGGTCGTTGCCCTGCAGCCATCCGTGCAGAGCACGGGTGATTAGCGGCATGACGACCCAGGTCAAAAGCGCCACCACACAGGCATTGAAGACGAGATTGTACAGTACGAAATTCCAGGAGCGGATAAGTGGTCCGAGGGTGAGAGCCAGCGCCATGATGACCGGTACGACACCGAGGTAAGTGGCAATGGCCATTTTCCACCGGGGCGGAGGTGACGGGCTGTCGTGGCGAAAAAATGCTTCCAGGCCGTGGAGTTCGCGGCTGTCCGGGTCACCGTCGGAAAAAGGCGCTACTCGCTTCTTCCATTCATGGAACAGGGGCGAAGAATAGAAAGCGTCGCGCTCAGCGGCGTTGGCGAACGAGCGAATGATGCCATATTCGTTGGAAGCTGAGCCGGGTGGCGGGACGAGCATGGCTGCGCCATGCACGCCGCTGCGGGTCAGAGAGCGGGCGAAGAATTCCTTCAGTGCGAGTTGGAACTCCTGCTCGCAGCCAGGTTTGATGCGGCGCGTGATGGCGACGTGAATTGGTTGTGCGCTCGCAGTCACGTTAGAAAAGAAAAGTGAGCGTCGTGGAGAAGTAGTTCACGTCTTTGCCGCCTGCCTGATGGACGTAATCGCCAGTCAGGAAATGAACATAAGACGCCTGGAAGCTGATGTGCCGTTGAATTTGCCAATTCAGATTCACATCGAGTGCGGTTCCAATGTAATTCGGAGCGTTTGAGAGCGCGGGGACGGCGATGCGGCCAGGCACACCGTAGACGGCGTCGTGGCGCGAATATCTCCAGAACCAGTCGGCGCCGCCATCTACCGAGATGCTCTTCGAGATCTGGAGCGCGAGGTTCGGGTGAACACCAATGATATTTGAGGGTCGAATCAGACTGGCGTCGTTGAAGTAGCCGGATTTGAAGAACAGGGGGTCGAATGTTTCCTGGCGGCCATTGTTTGGATCGTGGTCGCCACTAGCGATTCCCGATTTTATGCCGAACCTCGGCTGGAACGGCGCATCCCACGTGTATCCGGCGTTGATAGCCGCCGTCCACGCAAGGATGGAGTCGTTTCCAAAACTCCCGAATTGTATCACCTGCTCGGCATCCCAGTCCCACTGCTTCCATACGCCGAATTCCCGAGCTCCGAGCAAATGCCGGTGTTCGTCCGCAGTCCCGGAAGCATAGGTGGCATGGTCGTTGTGAATGCCCAGGTAGTACAGGTCCAAGCCAGTGGTGCGCGGGGCGTCAAAGTAATGCGTGGCGTAGAGCCCCCAAAACGTGGTCGAGTGGTCAGCGCTGCTTATCCCTCCGGAATCCTTGACTGGTTGGGTCACAAAGCCAGTAAGGTCCCAGCCCGGTCGTGAATAAAGCAGTTCGACGCCTTGAAATCGGAAGGGGATGTTTGGCGCAGCGCGAGTCGCAACGAGTCTTCCTGCTCCTAAGCTCATTCCAAAGCGCCCAACGCGCAAGGTAAGGCGCTGGTCTTCGGTCAGCCAGGGAACGACGTCAACGAACGCAAACTGCAGATCGCCTGGATCCTGTTGGACCGGTGGAGGCTTGTGCGATTCGCCTTCAACAATGCCGGAGATGCCCTCCACGAAAAAGCGCACACGCTCACCGAGATGTACATCGGCCGACAGTGTGATGCGCTGCAACAGGTACGAGTCGGCGCCCGTCCCGCCGATCCCGAAGTTGGGATTATAGTTGCCCTCGACCCGTTCACGTAACTCACCGCCAAAGCTGAGATACCAGAGAGGATCATCCTTTCGGAGCGGGATGTATTTGACCGGATCGAACAAATCAGTGCGATTGTCCTGATTGGTCAGGCAGGAATAATCCTCGTCAAATCGCAGCATTTTGTATGCAGGCGGGGTTAGGGGGATTTCTGCGCCTGGGATCATTTGCTGGGCGGTTACGATTGCGGGCAATACGACCGGCAGAGAAATGGCCAGGGCGAGGCGCATCTTTCATTTGGAGTTCGAGGCGTAGGGTGTCGCGTCGCGCTTTTGCAACTCTGCGGTGATGGACTCGATCCCCTCACCCACCTGTTTTACGGCCGCATCGAAAAAGCTGGGGCCGGCCTCAATCACAAACGATTCGATGCTGAACTCAGGGGCAAGATGCTGCGCCTGCAGCCGTTTCTCAGTATCGTAAGCCGCAAGCATCTGCTCGGTGAAAGCGCGGTCGCCTTCGCCGACGTCAACGGCGGTGTTGCCCTCGTCACGAATGACAGGCGCCCACGCGACGTGCTTTGCTTTCAGCCGGACGGCCTCCCGAGCGGCGATGCGCCCGACGGTGCGCAGAGTGTCAAGGGACAGATCTTTTTCCTCTCCAAGGCCGATTACCATGAATCGCTTCGCGGGGATTGAACCCTTGAGTGGCGTAAAGAGGACGGTTTCACCACTTTCGCCGGCGAATTCACCGCGATTGCGCAACGTAGAGAGCATGCCGCCCAGTTTTTCATCGGTCTCTTTCGCGGCCCCCTGGTAGGTGTCGCCGCCTGATTTGTGTTTGAACAAGCAGATGATCTGGAGGTCCGCCGGCTCCATATAGGGTCCGACCATTTTCACCGAGAAGGTGATGCCCAGCGGTTTGGTGGGGAAGACGCTTTCCTTCGGTGCGGTCGTCGTGTCGGCAGCGAACGCGCTGCTCAGCAGACCGGCGCAAGCAAGAGCAATTAGCAAATCAAGTTTGTGTTTCATAAAAAGATGAGTAAAGGAAGTTAACGGAGCAGACCTCAAAGAAAGGGTTCACTCCGTTAACTCCTGTTTGTGTACGTGCCTGCCAGATTTGTTATTAAGATGTAGGACAGGGCAAGGATATGAAGTTTCATACGTGGCTCTGAATGGTTTGTCATATCCCGCCCCTTTGTTCTATCAGCGTGACTGCCCCGCGAGGGCCGGCGTAGTGGATCGTGTGGTTTTTGGCCCGTTATTTGTTTGCTTCGCATCCTCGACTTCCTGTGCTTTGTTGAAGCTCTCCATGACCGCCTGGTAACTTGGGGAGGCCATGCAATACAGCTCTGCGAGTTGAGCGGCGTCAGGGCGGTTCCAGGTTCGGTGCAGTTCGCAGGTCACCGCGTTGGTGCTCGTGGGAATCACACCAGCCTGGGTAAAGCGCGCCAAAGTAGTCCTTGATGCTAATTCGCTGGGATCACCGGAGGCGTCGATCACGACATAAACATTGTAACCTTCCGCCTTTGCATCCAACGCCGGAAACATCACGCAGACGTTGGTCCAGACGCCTGCAATGATTAAAGTCTTCTTTCCGGTTTCCCGCACCGTCTTCACGAAGAGGGCATTATCCCAGGCATTGACTTCGCCTTTACGCGGGACATAAACCGCATGGGGGGCGACTTGCTGAATCTCAGGCATTAATGGACCATTCGGCCCTTCGGGAATGGAAGCGGTGATAATCAAGGGAAGGTCGATCAGCGCCGCCAGTTTCGCCAGCGCCGTGGTGTTGCGCCGCAAATCCGCCACTGCGATGTCTTTCACGTTCTGGAATAGACCTGTTTGGTGGTCCAGTAACAGCAGGACTGTATCCGTGGGATCAATTAACGCTTTGCCGCCACTTGGAGAGTGTTCGATTCCATCGTGAATTGAGTTCTTGCCGTCTGGCTTGAAGAGTTGGTTTTGACTGTTCATATCGTTTATTTGCTTTCGTTTGTAAGTTTGTTGTTTGTTTATGTGATCGCGATCATGGAATTGGGATCAGGTTTGGAGTGACCGGGCCGTCAGGACCTGACGAAGCTCAAAAGGTCAACGTTGGCCACGCCGAAAAGCATTTGCGGCTGGTGGTCAATGAACACAACCGCACTGTCCTGCGGGGTATATAGTTTGTGGTAGTTTGACATATTATTGCTTCCTTTCTTTGTGTTTGGTTTTGGTGACTTGTTTTGAGGTTGCTGCCATTTCGGTAAAGTCATCTTTCTGATCGCATTCCAGTCGTTGCTCTCATTTACCCTCGTTCATGAAATTTTCCCAAGATCGTGTTTTTTGTCTCAGCATGCCTATTGAGCATACCGGCGAACCGCCCTCGATTTCCTGCAGAAATCCACTAACTACATGGATCAAGCGGGGAGCTGTCATCGGCGCTGTCCTTTTGTGTTTATCATAATTTTGCCGCTCCTAAACTACTCACGGCGTGTTAAATTGTGAATCGCTCGACTGGGATATTTACAGCTAACCCTTCATGGAGCTTCGTTTTCCAATTGTTGCCGACGCGGCTCTCTCCAACGAGGGATTGTTGAAGCTGCTTGCAATACTAGATTCAAAATGGTGACAGAAGTGGAAAACCTGGGCATAAGAATTCTGGTCGCAGAAGATCATCCGGTTGTGGCGGACGGTATCGTCGCAGTTCTGGAAAGGGCGGGGGATATGGTGGTAGTGGGCCGGGCGAGGAACGGCGTGGAGGCAATTGAATTGGTCAAGCGGCATCAACCCGACATTGTTTTGTTGGATTTGCGAATGCCGATTCTTGACGGGATTGGCGTGCTGAGACGGATCGGGCGTTCGGGTTTAAAGGTCCGAACGATTATTCTTACCATTTTCGGCGGCGATAGTGATGTCAGCCAGGCAATTCAAGCTGGAGCAAACGCGTATTTGCTCAAGGACGCGTCTACGGACGAAATTTTGAATACGATTCGGTGCGTGCACCGGTCAGAAGCCGCGATTTCACGCGAGCGGGGGCAAGAGCCGACAAATGTGAAGTCAGTCAATCTAAAGCCGGTTGAGATGGACATTCTCAAACTGATCGTTCAAGGCCACGACAATCGCACAATCGCCTCGCAACTGGGACTTGGCACGAATGCATTGAAATACATTCTGAGGGGGATATTCGCCAAGCTGGGAGTTAAAACTCGCGCAGCCGCCGCGAGGCAGGCGATTGAACGAGGGATTCTTGATAATCGCTAAGCATTTGAGAGGGGATCCTGCCTCTCGATTCGAGCGCGCATTTTCTCCAGCGCCTGCTCCTGGATTTGGCGGATCCGCTCGCGCGTGATGTCGAAGTGCTCAGCGACTTCCTCGAGTGTCTTCAGCATGCCGTCGTCCAATCCGAAGCGCATCATCAAAATCTTGCTTTCCCGCGCATCGAGCGTCGCCAGAATCTCGTTCACCATGCCGTAGTCGTTTTCCCTTAATAGGTCTTCAAATGGCGCGGCTGCGTTTTCGTCGGCGACGGTTTCGGAGAGAGGCGTCGAGTCCTCGCTGCTGATGGGAGAGTCAAGGCATACCATTGCGCGCGAAGCGTCGCGGTAACGTCGGAGGCGCCGTGGATCGAGTTCCAGGTCATCAGCCAGTTCCTGATCGGTGGCCTCGCGATCAAGCGTTTCTCGAAGTTTTATCGCGGTCCTTCGCATCTGGGACACCTTCTGCGTGACATGCAGCGGCAAGCGAATGGTCTTTGACTGATCTGCCAGTGCGCGCCTGATTGCCTGCTTGATCCACCACGAGACATAGGTTGAGAGCTTTGCTCCCTTGTCCGGGCGGAAGCGTTCAACGCCTTTCATGAGACCGATGTTGCCTTCGCTGATGAGGTCGAGCAACGGAAGGCCCAAACCCTCATATTCGCGGGCGATTTTGACGACCAGCCGCAGGTTGGCTTTGATCATGTGCTCCCGCGCCTCTTTGTCGCCGCTCTGGATACGTTCGGCGAGCGCAATTTCTTCATCGCGCGTCAGCAATTTCACCTGGCCGATCTCGCGAAGGTAGAGTTGAAACGTGTCGCCGCGTGATAAAACGGCTGGGTTTATCACTTCCTCCGGCTCCGGATCCGCTGATGGCAATGCTTCCGGATCAAATCGTGGCGCCGCGTCTAAGTGAACGTGGGGCGGCGTAAATTCTGGCGGCCTGGAAAAGTAAGTTTGCGGGTCATTGAGTGTCTGGCGATGAAATGCTTTCATAGAATCGGTTTAAATGTTGGTTGATGATCGGTGAATCGGAAACGCTTCGGATCAATTGAGCCTGACCAGGCCGCGGCGCACAGCTTCTCGTATCGCGCCCGTGCGGCCGACGACGGACAATTTTTCCAAAACGTTTTTCACATGGGTTTTGACGGTTCCTTCGGCGATGAAAAGTTGGACGCCGATTTCTTTGTTGCTTTTGCCGGCTGCCACCCACTGAAGCACTTCGACTTCGCGAGGACTCAGCTCGGGCTTACGCATACCTTCAGCCACCTTTTGGACAATGCGAGCAGGCAAGTAGGTTTCGCCAAGGCTCACCCGCCGAATCGCATCCAAAATCTCCTCCTGAGACGAGTCCTTGAGCAGGTAGCCCCGCGCGCCTGCTTTCATGGCGCGATGGACGTCCTCTTCGCTTTCAAACGTCGTCATGATGATCACCTTGCTTTCAAGTCTCGCCGAATTGACTTCCGCGATCACATCCAGGCCGTCCATGCCCGGCATTCGCAAGTCGAGCAAGACCACGTCGGGCAAGTGTTCTTTGATCAACGCCAGTGCCTCGACCCCGTCCCCTGCTTCGGCGACAACGGTCATATCGTCCTGGGGCGTCACGTTAGCGATTACCCCGTGGCGCACGATGGGATGATCGTCCGCCACCAGAACCCTGATTTTATCTTGTTTCGCCATCGGAATTGAATTCACTTTCATCGATTAATCCTTTCCTTTGAACTTTTGTTGCGTAGCGGCACGCTCATCCTGAGCTCGGTGCCGGTTCCTTGCACGGAGTTGATGTCCATTCTGCCTCCCAGCCGACTGGCTCGGTCACACATCGTCGGCAGCCCAAATCCATTCGCGCCGGCCTGGGGTTGTTTCGTTGCAAAGCCCTGCCCATTATCTTTAATCGCCAGCATGACCGCGCCCGCTCGGCGGCTCAGCAAGATGGAGACGCAACCGGCGCGCGAATGTTTTCGCACATTGCACAGGGCTTCCTGCGCCACACGATACAACTCATTCTCGATTTCTTCGGTAAGCTTGTGCGCTCGTCCGCTTATGTTGAACGTGCATTGAATTCCGCAGTCGCGCGAAAAGCGTTCGGCGAGCTGGCTGAGCGCGTCAGACAAATTCGCACCTTCGAGCGACTTTGGACGCAGCCCCAGCAGCATTCTGCGCGCGTCTTCCAGGCCGCATTTGGCCAAATCCTTGACCTGCGCCAAACACTCGGAGAGATTTACAGCTTCGTCCGATCCGTTAGCCGCCTCGAGGTGGAGCAAAATTCCGGCGAACTCCTGAACCAGCGTATCGTGGATTTCACGAGCCAATCGGTTGCGCTCCTCTATCACGGCGGCCTGAGATAGAGTTTCGACGAGACGCTGATTGCGCGGTTCAGGAATAAGAGTCCTTGCGGGGTCATTGGGATCCTCAAAGCGTTGGTTCGCGTCGCTCACTCGCATCACCGCGACTTGTTGTTGCCGGTATGAATTCATATTTAGACCATACGTGCCCGCCGGTTTTTCTGAAATTCCCTGACTAGGTTAAGAAACAATAGCCCATTCGGGTTATTCGTCTCACACATTCCCGGGTATTGCTTTCGTTTGTTGATACTGCGCGCTCACAGGTACAAGCGAGAATTCCGCTCCGAGTGGCCAACCGGAACTCGCCGTAGCAAAAGTTTCGTTCAGACTGTCTTTGTCGTGGAAATTTCATGCTTCGGTATGGAACTTATTAGCGGAGCCGCGATGGGTTCCATAATCACTTGGTATGGATCACCCAATCAGCGCCCTTGTTCGCGCCATTTGCGCCCGGACGTGGCATTAGTCTGGATTTGCATGGCCAGTTGATTATTCCGGGCTCGGCCAAAGCCGAGCGCAAGACTCCGAGCAGGAATTCCGTTTGAAGGCTTTCCAACTCAGAATCCCGAAGAGCGAGAGGGGCATTTGGATTCTTGCCGCGTCGCGGATTCGTCGGTCCGAGTCGACCGGTCTGGGCTCGCATTTGTCTTGGCCTGGATTCCATATCAGGATGAACGTCTTCATGGAGATAAACGAGAATCCAGCGCGAAAACTCCAACTGCTCAGCAAAAGACGAGATTTATTTTCCTCGGATTTGCTTAAACAGCCAGGCGCGAGAGAAATTCCAATAATTATTAAGGGTGGACAGAGAAATTCCAAGGACCTGCGATGCCTCCTCGTTGGTCATGCCGGCGAAATACCGCAATTTGACCAATTCGGCTTGAACGGGATATTGGACGCTGAACGCATCAAGCACTTCGTGCACGGCCAGCAACTCATCATCCGGGCTTGGAGCGGCCAACTCAAATCCGTCAAATTCCACGCGCTCGAAGCGCCCTCCGTGACGTTCAGTTTGTTTGCGCCGAGCACGATCTATGAGGATGTGGCGCATTGCCTCGGCGGCAGCCGCAAAGAAATGCGTGCTATTCTTAAACGTCGGATTCTTGTCGCCAACCAACCGCAACCAGGCCTCATGCACCAGGGCAGTCGGTTGAAGCGTTTGGCCGGGAGCCTGCTGCGCCATCTTCGCCGATGCCAGATGCCGCAGTTCATCATAGACTAAATCAAGCAGCTCGGCGGCGGCTTTGGAATCGCCTTGCTCCACAGCAGTTAACAAAACAGTGGCGTCGCTCATGGATCCTGAAGCAGCTTGCACTGTTTCGCAGGAATTGCAACGCCCTCGCGGCAATCCACTCAATGTTGATTCTTCGAATCGTTGCCGAGCGTCGATTTGTCCGCAATCAGCTCGGTGGCTTCATCAAGCAAAATCCGAGTAACCAGCCAGGATAACCAGCCACCTCCTAGATCGACGGCATCTGCATGAGTAGAGGAAATGGCTGGAGCGAGTAGGTTGCCTTGGCTGAGGGTGGTTCGGGCCTCGTCTTTCAGTCCGAGCTGCCACTGCGCCATCGCCAGGACGGCGCAACCCTTGGCGCGCGCGAAAACTTCGGGATTTTTTAGAGCTTTCTCCGCCCATTCAACCGCCTCCGGAAATCTACCCGCCCGGTATGCCGAGAGTGCTTTTATAGCTTGAAAGTGACCAATGCCGCCCTCAGCAGTTCCCAATGTGACTGCTTTAGTGGCCAGTTTGTCGACGGACGGTAAATCGGCGCCGGAATCCGGCAGGAGCAGGCAGCCATCGGCGAGCCGCGCGGCAAGGTAGGGGTTTGTGCTGTCCACGAAGGCGGCGGGAATCTTGTGGCAGAGTTGCTCGTAATCGGCTCGATTGTGAGTCATCGCGAGCAGCGCAGCTGCATTGTACCACCAGTAATGTTCTGAGGATTGAAGTTGCATGAGAGTTACGGCATCGGCTGCAGCCTCCGTCCATTTACCTCGGCGGCCCATCAGATCCAGTCGTTGATTCAGGAGACCGGAGCTCGTCGGCTCCTTTAGAAAAGTGGGAGTCAGAACCTCAGCCAGGAGTTGGTCTGCTTCGCGATATTTTCGCTGTGCGACGAGAACATGGCACAGTTGCCCCCATCCCCAGAGGCTTCCCGGATTGTGGTCACCCGTCTTGCGCCAGGAGGTCAAAGCCGCGCGATAGATTTCTTCGGCCTCGGCCAGATTCCCTTCGCTTTCAAGCACCTGGCCGTACGAACCCAGCGAAGTAATCGTATCGGGATAATCATCGCCCAGGATCTTTCGCTGAATTGAAATGGCTGTCTTCAACACGGCATGCGCCTCGGTCAAGTTTCCTTGCAATCGCATTATCTCCCCCAGGTTCGAGATCGATTTCAGAACGTATGGATGCCCTTCCGGGAGCATCCGGAGTTTGATAGCGAAGGCCTCTTTGTGCGCTGCTTCCTGCTCATCCCGTTTGCCGTTGTACCCGGCTGCCACGGCCAGATCCTCAAGAGCCGCAGCCACTCGGTCCTCCCTCCCAGGGATTCTCCTGCACATTTTCAGGAAGTCGCGGGCCGTCTCTTCAGCTTCAGGCCAGCGACCTTCCGATTGGTACAGCAGGGCCAGGCTCTGGAGCGATTCCGCCACTTCCAGATTATCCCCTGGAAACAATTGTTGTCTGATCGCCAACGCTTCCTGGAGCAACGGCGTCGCCTCCTTGTGCCTAAACTGATCATTAAGAACGCTACCCAAACCACACAGCGACGCGGCCACATCGGCATGGTTTGTTCCGAAGAGCTGCAGGCGGATGGAGAGCGCTTCCCGGTGGGCCTTTTCAGCATTCGGCAAATCTCCCTTCTTCCAAAACGAATAGCCCATATGATAAAGCGACGCAGCAGTCTCAGCGCTGTTCCGACCGTGCAGCTTCTCTTCGTTCGCCAACGAGATGCGGGCCATTTCTATGGCCTGATCATACTTGCCGATATCCACGTAGAGCATTCCGATCAGACTGCACAATTGAGCTTCGACTGCTGGTTGATCGCGCAGTTCTGCGCGAATGCGTTTGGCGGTCTGATCCAAAATTACCTGCAACTTCACTTTGATATCCTCGCCACGGGAGACAGCAGCCCCGACGCTCTTGATCATGTCCTCCAAAAGCGGCGTCACTAGCTGACTTTGCTGGCGGGCCAGCCGTTCCTTTCTCAGAAGGCCGGAAAGGACGATCAAACCGGTAACCAGGAGGACAGCGATTAGGCTAATGCCTGCAAATAGCACTTTGTTGCGCTGCACCGTCTTTTGGAATTTATAAAGCTTGCTGGGAGGGCGCGCTGAAACAGGCTCATTCTCAAGAAAGCGTTTGACGTCCAACGCAAAATCGTTGGCGGTTTCATAACGACGAGTGCGGTCCTTTTCAAGGGCCTTCATCGCGATCCAGTCCAGGTCTCCGCGAATCGTGTGAACCAGTCGGGGCGGCTCGGATTGGCGTTGTTGCGCTACCGTCGTTAAATCGGCCCCGGACATTTTACTTAGACGCGTAGACGGACGGACTGGTTCTTGTTCACGAATCACCCTGCGGATTTCGTCGAGGCCGGCTTTTAGCAGATCCGCTGTTTCAAAGGGTGTCGAACTGGTCAGCAGTTCGTAGAGGAGGACTCCCAAGCTATAAATGTCCGTGCGTGTGTCGACCTCAACACTGCTGAGTTCCGCCTGCTCCGGGCTCATATAGGCAGGTGTGCCAATGAGCATCTCGAAGGCCGTGAAAAGTGTTTTGTCGGTCAAACTATGGCCCGTCGTGGCTTTGGCGACGCCAAAATCGATCACCATGGGCATCGCCACGCCTTCCAGCGACTGTGTGACGAGTATATTGGAAGGTTTGATGTCCCGATGAATGATGCCCCTCTGATGCGCGTGTTGGACCGCCTGACAAACCTGTACAAAAAGCCCAAGCCGATCCACCGTTGTGAGTGAATGTTGGTTGCAGTAGTCCGTGATCTTAACCCCGCGGACGAGTTCCATGACGAAGTATGGGCGACCGGCTTCGGTTGCTCCTGCATCAAACACCTTGGCGATATGGGGGTGGTCCATGAGCGCCAAGGCCTGCCGTTCGGCTTCAAACCGGGCGATCACGTTCTTTGTGTCCATTCCCGGCTTGATGATTTTCAGCGCGACCCGCCTTCGGACAGGCTCCTCCTGTTCGGCCATGTAAACCACCCCCCATCCGCCTTCACCTATCTGTTGTAGCAGCTTATAATGGCCAATTCGGTCGCCCGGTTTTTCTCCCGCCGAAACCGCTTGAGCTGCTTTTGCTGGCCTGTCCGCAGCCGGTTTGCCAAGGAAATCGCCTGCTTGTTCGTAAGCCTGTAGCAAGGCTTCCACTCGGCGGCGGAACTCGATGTCTCCCTTGCAAGCTTCGCTCAAATAACGATCGCGCTCCTCACGTGGGAGGCGCAAAGCTTCCGTGAAGACGATAATGTCCGAGTCGGGAGCGCCGTTCATTTTACCAATAGAGGTTCTGCAATCGACCGGTTGAATTCAACCTGAGAACAGAAGATGTCCGTTCAACGCTTCGGCGTGTTTCATATATAAAGGCTGCCTACAATAGATAACGAAATTTGGTTAGAAAAAACCCACTTTAAATTATTCGTGCTAGCGGATAGGCCGACGCTGCTGCGCAGTATCAAACCAGCGGCACTCCGAGGCAAGGCCCTGATCATCAGCGCGCCATAGCCGATCTTGGGTATTCGTACCTTGCGCATTGATCATGCAAAGATGGACTAAGGCGGCAGGTTTGCTGGACTTGCGCCATCAATTAACCGTTTTGCTTCGGATTGCAATACCTGGGCGATTGTCCAATCACGCCATTCGTGTCCCAGTTCCCGCTCGGGTTTCGGCATTTGTTCTTCGATTATCTTATTGCATTCGGAGAGCGCTGCCCGCGCGTCATCCATTTGGCCCATTCTGAACTGAGACATGGCCAGGATCGCTGCAGCACAGGCCTTGGGTTGAGCGAATGAACCCTCGGCAGCGAGACGAGCGCAGCTCGCGGCTTCCTCGTAATGCCCCAGGCGAAACTCCGCCAGCCCTTTGCAAAAGTGAAAATAAGACGCGGTGCCCTCCTTCGATCCACGACTCGCCGCTAAATCGGCCATCGCGGCCACGGCCTTTAGATCTACTCCCGACGAAGGAAGAATCAAACAATCCTTCGCCATTCGATCAGCGACAGAGATGTTGGTGGTGCCACTGAATTTTCCTAGAATTGTCCGGCAGAGCTCTTGATATTCCGCAAGGTCACCAAGCCGGACCTGCAAGAGGGCCAGTGTGTGATAATATCTGTGATCGTCCGGCGAGTGTCTGAGCAGGATCACCGCGTCCTCGGATGCCTTTCGCCACTGCCCGCACCGGGCATAGGTGTCACACCGTTCAAAGAGCAGATTGGCATACTGCGGATTCAACTCGCGGTCAGGCGGCAGTAAGTCCGCGAACAGCCGTTCGGCTTCCTCAAATTCATGCTGCTGAAGCAGGGTGTTGATCAAATCACGGAACACCTCAAGGGTCTCTGGATGTGTGTCGCCCCAAATCTTTCGCGCCACAGCGAGGCCCTCGCGGGCAGTGACTTCCGCTTCGTCAAATCGCTGCAGCCGGAACAGCACACGCGCGAGGCTGTCGAGCGAGCTGGCGACCGCTGGATGTTCCTCGCCAAACAGCTTGCGCCGCGTCGCCACCACGCGTCGAAACAGCGGCTCCGCTTCAGCGTCTTTTCCTTGCGCAGATAGAGCTGCCGCCAGGTTGTTCGCGGAGAGGATGACCGACGGATGATCTTCACTCAATTCTTTCTCCCAGTTGGTCATCGCCTGCCGGAACAGTTCCTCGGCTTCGCTATACTTACCTTGACTGAACAGTACGGCGCCCAGGCCCACACGCGCGTCGCCCAGCCACGGGCTTTCGTCACCATGCAATTGGCGATGCATCGACAGCGACTTTCGCAGCATCGCCTCGGCTTCCGGTACTTGGTGCCGGGTCCAGAAAAACCCGCCCAGTTCGGTATAACACTCGGCCACCTTAAGGCTTTTCTCGCCGAATAGGTTTTGCCGCACTGCGAGCGCCCGGCGCACATAGGCTTCAGCTTCGTCTCTCTTCGATTGTAGGTTCAGCACTTTTCCCAGCTCGTTCATGAGGTCGGCCGCTGCTTCGCTCTCCTCGCCCGAAAGCTTGATCCGGTTTGTGAGCGCCTCCCTGAACATTGCTTCCGCCTGCGCATTTTGCCCAATATCCTCATACACCTTTCCCAGCTCTAGCCGCAAGTCCGCCTGGATCGCGGGCTGGTTCGTAAGTTCCACAGCAAGGCGCTTGGTGGTTTTGTCGAGAATCTCTCTTAATACCGCCGTGTCCCGGGTCAGGGCCATCGAGGGAGCTGCGCCCGCCAGGATTTTTCTGAAAAAGCGCGTGACCTCCTCACTTCTGGTCTTGTCGGTCTCGGCATCCCGCCGCGCCTTCTCTGCTTCGCGGCGAGCGGCCTTTTCCCGCGTCAAAGCAACAGTCACAGCAACGAACCCGATCACCAACACGGTGGCGACCATCGAAAGTGCGCCGAACAACAGCCGGTTGCGCCGCGCCAGTTTTCGGAACTGATACCACGTACTCGGCGGTCGCGCCAAAATTGCTTCGCCCGACAAGTAACGACCAATGTCCATTGCAAAGCCGTAGGCAGTCGCATATCGGCGCGTGCGATCCTTTTCGAGCGCCTTCATCACAATCCAGTCGAGATCGCCGCGCATTTCATGAATGAGCTTTGTCCCCTCTGCTCCATGGTGCTTCGAAACGCGCACCAGATCCGCCGCCGTCATTGTCGTTAAGCGCGTTGAGGGCCGGACTGGTTCTTGATCGCGAATGACACGACGAACCTCGTCGAATCCCGCTTTGAGAAGTTCGTGTGTTTCAAAAGGCGTGGTGCCGGTGAGCAACTCATACAACAGCACCCCCAGACTGTAGATGTCCGTGCGGGTATCGACATCGGTAATGGCCAGCGCCGCCTGTTCCGGGCTCATGTAAGCCGGCGTGCCGATTAGCATCTCATGGGCAGTAAAGATCGTCTTATCCGTCAACTGCTGACCGGTGACCGCCTTGGCGATTCCGAAATCAATGACCTTTGGCGCCGGCTTTCCGTCACGGCCGGTCGTCACCAGGATGTTCGACGGTTTGATGTCTCGATGGATGATTCCCTTCTGGTGCGCGTGCTGTACTGCGTCGCAGACTTGGATGAAGAGTTCCAGACGAGCGTCAATCGAGAGCGAATGTCGGTCGCAATAATCGGTGATTTTCACACCTTTGACCAATTCCATCACGAAATACGGCCGCCCACTTTCCGTTGCGCCGGCATCGAGCACGTGACAAATACTCTGATGATCCATCAATGCCAGTGCCTGCCGCTCGGCTTCAAACCGGGCGATCACGTTCTTCGTGTCCATTCCGGGCTTGATGATTTTCAGAGCGACCCGCCTCCGGACAGGCTCCACCTGCTCAGCCATGTAAACCACCCCGCATCCGCCTTCACCAATCTGTTGTAGCAACTTGTAATGGCCAATGCGGTCGCCCGGTTTTTCTCCCGCCTGAAACGCTTGAGCCGCTCTTGTCGGCCTGCCCGCAGCTGATCTGCCAAGGAAATCGCCTGCCTGTTCGTGAGCCTGCAACAAGGCTTCGACTCGGCGGCGGAACTCGCCGTCTCCCTTGCAAGCCTCGCTCAAATAACGATCGCGGTCTTCCGGCGGAAGGCGGAGAGCCTCCGTGAAGACGGCAATATCCGCGTCAGGAGCACCGTTCATTTTGTCAATAGAGCCTTCTGCCATCTCTCGGTTGAATACAACCTGAGAACAGATGGTGTCTGTTCAACGCTCTGCCCTGCTTCATATGCCACGACTTGCAACCCGGCTCATGCATGACCAGTAAGGCCTGCGTACAATAGATAACGAGATTTGGTTGGCAAAAATCCACTTTGATTTTTCGCCGGAGGGCGTTTCCTTAAGGATTATTTAGCCTTGATTTGTGTCACCCGTTGGTCCTCCGGGCGAGGCGAGAGCTGAACGCAAAGCTCCGAGGAGGGATTCCTGGCTGAAGGGCTTGCGCAAGAGCGCCGTGGCTCCAGTTGACAGCACTTCCGCGGAAACCTCCTGATCTCCGTGCGCTGTGATGAAAATGATCGGCGTGCGGATATTCTCGGCCGCCAGGCGTCGTTGCAACTCAGAGCCGCCTATCCCCGGCATGCGCACGTCCAGGATCAGACAAGCCGTGCGGCGCAACTGCGGGGAGTTCAGAAAGTCTAGCGCCGAAATAAACCCCGCGGCGGCGTAGCCGACCGACTCCAGCAGACTGACGACGGCTTCGACAACGGATTGGTCATCGTCTACAACCGAAATCAGCGGAACATTGGATGTGCTCAAATTTACTGCCGCGAGAAGCGAGAATCGCTCAACTGGCGACAGTAAACCGTAGCATCGTGAGGAAGGTGCCTTCTATTATACCTTGGTATGGGACGAGCCGGCGCCGATTGGCGAAATCGTTTCGGCCATGTGCAGCAATTCCACGACTGATTCAGCTCTCATCTTGTGCATGACTTGTCCGCGATGCATTTTGATCGTAACCTCGCTGGCGCCCAATTCGCTCGCGATTTGTTTGTTCAGCAAGCCACAGACCACTAACTGCATGACTTCCCGCTCTCTCGGTGTGAGCGATTCATACCTGCGGCGCAGTTCGGCTGCTTTTGCCCGCTGTTCACGGTCTGCCCGATCCGAGTCGAGAGCTTGATGGATGGCATCGAGCAAATCCTGATCTCTGAATGGCTTGGTCAGAAATTCGACCGCGCCTTCTTTCATGGCGCGAACTGACATCGGAATATCTCCGTGTCCGGTAATGAAGATGATGGGGATGGGATGTTCCGAGCGGCCCAATTGTCGCTGAAGGTCAAGGCCACTGGGCCCAGGCAGCCGTACGTCGAGCACCAGGCACGCGGGAGTTTCGGGTCTTTTGTGCCGCAGAAATTCTTGCGCTGAGGTGAACGCCTCTGCCTTCATACCGACAGAGCTGATGAGGTCGACTAGACCTTCGCGCACCGAGCGATCATCGTCCACCACGAACACAGTTGAGTGGGTGTTGCTCATGCCTGTTCTTGAGTGGCTTTCGGAAGCATGATCACGAAGGTTGCTCCGGGCCCATGGTTGGGTGAAGCCGTCAAACGTCCGTGATGATTTTCAATGATCGAGCGGCAGATCCAGAGGCCCATCCCCATTCCTTGCGGCTTGGTCGTGTGAAAAGCCTCAAAAAGCCGCGAGCTGTCAGAGCCGCTGAAGCCCACACCGGTATCGCTCACCTCGACCATCGCCGCCGGCTTGCCCTCCAGTTCTCCAAGGCGGGATTGGATCCGCAGAGTTCGTTGGTCGTTCGCGATCTCCGACATTGCCTCAACGGCGTTTTTAATCAAGTTCAGCAGCACTTGTTGTAACTGAATACTGTCCCCACGGATTGCGGGCAAGGTGGAGGCCAATTCCAACGACAGCTCAATCTGATGTTGGCGCAAGTCTGCGGCGGTCAGCGCTAACACGTCGCGCACGATCTGATCTACACTCACCAAGATTTTGGCGGGCGGAGTTCGCTTGAGCAACGCTCGAATTCGGACCAATACCTCTCCGCCGCGAGTGCCGTCCCGCAGAATTCGCTCCAGGGTCTCTCGAGTTTTGGACAGATTTGGCGGATTGGCTGCGAGCCAGTTTAACGCCGCATTGGCGCTCGTGACTACACCCGCGAGAGGCTGATTGATTTCGTGGGCAATCGAGGCTGCCAACTCACCCATCATGGTGACTCGGCTAACCCGCTCCAATTCCGCCCGCGCCTCCTGCAGATCCACCTCGGCACGTTTGCGTTCGGTGGTATCCATCGTTGAACCGATGAATTCCACCAATTCATTCGCCTTGTTCAAGACGGCGTGCCCCACGCCGTGAAGATGTCTGATGGACGAATCTGACCTGACAATTCGAAATTCCTGCTCAAAATCTCTTTTATCTCGAACGGCAGTTTCAAAGGTGCGTCGCAGGCCAATCCTGTCGTCCGGGTGAACCCTTTCCCAAAATACATCCAGTGACGGATTGGTGGCTTGAGGATCAAGACCGAGAATTCGGAAATGTTCCTGGGACCAGGTCACTTTTCCTGTCGATGCATTCCATCCCCAACTCCCGGTGTGACTGAGCCTCTGACCTTCTGCAAGAAACGCTTCACTTCGCCGGATAGCTTCTTCGGCACGCTTGCGCTCAGTGATGTCAATCACGGTACCGGTGTACTCAATGAGATCGCCGCGCGGGCTGAAAACTGGATGACCAATGCTGTGAATGTCCCTGACGGCGCCACCCGGATGCACAATGCGATAGTCCACTTCTTCGTTTAACTTTTTATGCTTGGCCCGCTTGGTAGATTCCCGGAACGCCTGTTGATCGCCGGGATGAATTCGCTGGATGAGTTCTTCCATTCTGGGCAAACCATCCCGTGGATCAAAACCCAGAACGCGGTAGCATTCCTCCGACCAATACCTGACGTCAGTGTCGGGGCTCCAGGCCCAACTGCCCGTGTGGCTGAGTCTTTGCGCTTCCGCCAGATAAGCTTCCCGCCGCCGCAGCTCCTGAGTTAATTCTTCCTGCTCGGTGATATCCATCAGCGTGCCGACAAACCGAGTAACGACTCCATTTTCTCGGACCGGCATTCCAACACAGCGGATTACCCGTTGCACTCCGTCTGGGCGGATAATGCGTTTCTTAAGATCACATCCTTCACCGACCGCGATCATACCTCGGATCGTTGCCTCCACAATTGCGCGATCCTGTGGATGCACTCTTGTGAAATAGTCAGAAATCGTTGGAATTCCGGCATCGGGATCGAAGCCGAGTATTTCGTACAACTCGCGCGACCAATAGTCGCAAGTGCCATCAGGTTTGAAAGACCAACTCCCCGCATGGCCGAGCCGCTGGCCTTCGGCCAGATAAAACTCGCTCCGCTTCAACTCGTCCAGGACGCGCTCCTGCTCGGTGACGTCAATGGTAGCGCCGACAAACCGTTTGACCGTATCATCTGTGTGGATCACCGTGCCGATGCTGCAGAAGACTCGAAGCGTGCCATCAGCCCGGAAATACCGATATTTCACATTCAGAGCCTGTCCGGATTTGATTGTCTGAGTGGTAGCCTCCACCACGCGCTGGCGATCTTCGGGACGTATCCGCGAAAAAATCAATTCGGTTGGAGGGAATCCCTTCGATGGATCGAAGTCGGTTATGCGCCACAATTCCGCAGACCAATGCTCGGGATTGTCCCAATGGACTTCATCGCTGAATCTGTAGGCCCAACTTCCTATTTGGGCGAGTCGCTGCGCGTGCCCCATGCAGGTCTGGCTCAGCCGCAACGCATCTTCCGCCTGTTTGCGGTCGTGAATATCGACACTCGATCCACACCATTTGATGACCTTTCCCTGCTCGTCACGTAGAGGAGCCTTTCGGTGAAGCATCCACCGATAGACGCCGTCGTGCCGTCGCACACGGGCTTCGGCCTCAAAGGGTTCCCCAGCCCTTATTGAGGACCGAAATTTTTGCACAAAGGCATTAGCGTCTTCGGGATGAATCCTGGAAGTCCACCCCCAACCCTTGATGTCATCCAAAGAAACGCCCAGGTAATCCAACCAACGTTGATTAAAGTAGTCGCACGAACCATCAGGCTCCGCGCTATGCAACAATGCGGGGATGGTATCAAGAGTGAGCCGGAGGCGGTCTTCCGCCCGGACTTGCTCGCTCAAGTCACTGGGCTCGAGAGCGCCAAATCCCATCTCCGATTTTTCTTCGACTCGTGGTTGCACAGGTTTTAACAACTTGCAGTTGAGAAGGCCAGCCACCGCCAAGACGGACAAGCCGGTCACCGGCCCCTCGGGCCGGCCTTACCAACAACAACGGAATGCGCTTATATTATCACCAATCGAGGCAACGGCCAATCTCTCTTTAGAGAGAGCCACGGAAATTCAACAGGAGATAACAGAGGTAACAGAGTTGAAAACCAATTTCTCTGTTTCCTCTGTTTGCTCCTGTTAAATTCCGGGGCCATTCTTCTGCTGTTAGGTTGCGGCGGGACGGGTCATCGTACCGCAACCACGCCGTCCGAAGTGCCAGAGGCAGTTCTCTCCGAGGAGGTATTGTTGGATCTGGTTACGACCTTAAATTCTGGAAGGTGAAAAAAATTGAAGGGTTTGGCATTAGAATTCCCGGCGCGGAAGCTCGTCCAGTCGTTGGGAACTCCAACTGTCTCGGCTCGCTACTGACTACCAAGGAACAGGTCGTTGCTTACGAAGCAGAATAGTGAATGCAAAACAATGCAGATGACCTCTCTATTTCAGGAACCCGAACGCCAGCAGGTGAGTCAAGCGGACTTGCTGCAAGGATTGGCGCGCCAATTTGCGTTGGCCATTGATCGCCAAAGGCTCCGCGACGCTGAACAGAGGGCAAAAATGGCTGAACAGTCCGAGCGCCTGAGCAAGACTTTGCTCGACTCCATTTCGCATGAAATCCGAACTCCTCTTGCTGTCATTTCGAGCGCCGCGAGCACGCTCAACGCAGCGCGTGACCCCTCATTAGCTAAAGTACCTTGGGCCATGGTTGACGAAATTCAGCAAGCCACGCATCGGCTGAACCGATTGGTGAGCAATCTCCTCAACGTGACGAGGCTGGAGTCAGGGCATGTCAAACCGAATCTTGATTGGTGCGACGTGGCTGACCTCATCCACGTAACCCTGAAAGAAATCGAAAGGGAACTGGCGCACCACAAAGTCACACCAGAAATCGCGAAAGGCACACCGCTGGTCCGCATCGATTTCGTGTTGATGCAACAAGTCCTGACGAACCTATTGTTGAACGCTGTTGTGCACACCCCTCCGGATACATCGGTTCAGGTCCGAGCCAGCGCGCAAGAAGACATATTGACGATCAGCGTTCTCGATGATGGTCCCGGATTGCCTCGCCATGTGCTTCCGTTCATCTTTGATAAATTCTATCGAGCACCTTCAGCGCCCGCCGGTGGCACCGGCCTGGGCCTGGCCATCGTGAAAGGTTTCGTGGAAGCTCAAGGAGGGAGCGTCGAGGCGGCAAACCGCCCTGAAGGGGGCGCCGCTTTTCGCATCCATCTGCCAACTTCAAAATATCCGTCGGTTTACGGCGAAGCAATGTTATGAAAGAACCCCGCCAGGGGTTTTGAAAAAAGCCATTTTCTTCCTTGTAGGTTGCGGCGGGGATGTGTCGTCGTACCACACGCCACTATCGTAAGTAGTCATTTCCATAACCCGGCGGCCAATAAATCGAGACGCAATTCGATCCGGTCGGGAGAGTTCATCTGGAACAAGGCTGCGGTGGTTCGCCCGATCGCTGTGAGTCCGATGATTTGTCCCTCCCGCAGCTCAAAGTGTTCGGACCAGATGTGCTGCCGCGGATGGAACAGCAGCGTGACCGCGCCGGTTTCCGGGTCGCGGCCAACGAGATTGGTTCCCTTGTGAAGATTACACCGGAGGCAGGCGAGGGCGAGATTTTCGAGCGAGTCATCTCCTTTATGCTGACGGGCTGTGATGTGCTCGACCTGGAGCGCGACAACGGCCTGGTGCTCGCGATGTAAGCGGCAGTATTCGCAGCGGTGGCCGGCGCGTTCATTTACAAAGCTGCGGCGAGCGGCATCCATCAGGACGCGCTGTGACGAGACAACCAGAGGCGCGCCTTGGCTTGAAGAACCGAAACTAAGTCCACCGCGCTGACGTAGCTTTCATATTCCGCCCGTTCCGTCGGTGTCAGTTGACCCTCGTTGCACTTTTCGGCTAATTCAGAGATGCGCTCCTGGGCGGACTCGCTGGCCTTTATGCCGACCAGGGCCTCAGCCACGTCGCGAGAAAATGCGCGGGTGACCGGCTCAAGTATCTCGTCCAACACCGCAGTGGGGCCACCGTTTGTCATGGAAGCAGGTTACCATACGCTCATCGCTGCTGCGAGAGTTTTGTGCGACCCTGAACTTGTCTTGCCCGCGTCGTAGGTTGCGGCGAGGTTGTGTCATCGCACAGCAGCAAGCGACGAATGCGCCAACGCGCGTTTACTGGCGGTGAGACGCGGTCACGCCGCGGGCCGCGTGATCGCGTTAATCAACTCGTTAATCTTATTTTGAATCGCTTGCACTTGCGCCTGAGTCGGCGGATAGGAGATCGTGGCACGAAGAAGATTCACCGATGACGGATTTCTCATTCTGACGGCAAGTCTGCTCAGGCGTTAAGACGAGCCAACTTCGAAGCTTCTTCCATTATAGGCACTGGATCAATAATCACGACTGCCTGTGCGACTGTGACAAGCACATTCTCGTCATGCAGGTCGTTGACTTCAATGCCGAGGGATTTGTTAATGTAATCGAATTGCCGGGCCGGGTCGCGCACGCGAATCGGCTCAAAGTCCAACCGCAACATTGTTGCAAGATTGTTTATTTTGTTCCGGCCTTCGTTGCGCTCGCGAACGGTGGGCGCATTCGTGTATTCGCGCGCTTGATCCGGTCGTACTGCTTCATGGCAGCGGCGAGCGATTGTTTCCGCCGTCTGGACAAGAGTGCCTTGGCTTGCTCGTGCTGCTGCCGGTGGAATTCGTTCAGGTAAATACCGTTGTCTTTCATCGCTCTGCCCAATATTACGTCCATGTCAACATCACGCGGTTCCAGTTGTTTGTGCCGTGATTCGGCTTAGGCGGGCGTCGCAGCATTTGCGTTGCACGCCAAAAACATCCAGGCATGTTATGAGTGTGAGTACGGAAGCTATCGAGCAGAAACTCGCCGAATTGGCCCGTCGTGTTGCGGCTCTGGAAGCAAAGACCGGTGCCAAACAGATACCCACAGACTCCTGGCGTGAGGCGGTCGGGGCCATGAAGGATTGCGATTTGTTTGAAGAAGCATTGCGGCTCGGCGCAGAATGGCGGGCCCGTGCCAATGCAAACGGCCGATAGAACGGATGTTAGCCGTCCTGGACACAGATCATTTCTCGGAATTGGTGCGGGGTTCACCCGCGGGCACCCACCTAATGGGCCGAATCGAGGACCAACAAGCCCAGGTTTTCGTGACCGTGATCACCGCGCAAGAAACATTTGAAGGCTGGTTCGCGCTTATCAATCGCCAAAAGGCAGAAATGGCGCAAACGACCGCATACGCTCAGTTCCTGAAAAGCCTGGAAACATTGGTGAAGTTCGCAATCCTGCCCTTTGACGAGGATGCGGCTCGGGTCTTCGAGCGGCTTCAAGAACGGCGGATTCGCATCGGCACAATGGATCTCAAGCTCGCCTCGATCTGCCTGGCGCACGAGGCAACACTGCTCACTCGCAACGCCGTCGATTTTTCCAAAGTTCCAGATCTTCGCGCCGACAATTGGCTGGACTAAAAAAGACTCGCAGGTTGCGGCGAAAACCGACCATCGTACATGAGCCCTCCGTCGCAGTAGAATTCTCGAATGGCGAGCCGCGCCTTGGATTAATACTTTTGCCAGTGATATGGGCAACCCATGCGACCCAGGCAAGCAAAAACCTCAAAAAAATGCGTTTTTTGGGCCCGGAAACCGGTTTTTCGCTTCGGTAAACCCAAAATACCCTTGGATAAATGCGAAATACCCTTTGCTTAACGCAAAAAACCCTTGGGCAAATGCCAAATACCCTTGGATAAACTCAAAATAGCCTTTGCCAAACGCGAATTTCCCGACGGAAAACCGACTTTTCCCTTTGGAAAAACGAGATTCCCACCGGGAAAAACGCTGAGCCTCCTATCAGAACGTTGCGAAGACTCAACGTTTCTGCGCCAATATCCAATAGCATTGAGTCTTTTGGGTGCTAATCATAAAGTTAGGCTACATGCGCACCCATCTGATGTTCTCGACACTGGTTCTCATCACGGCGGGTTGTGATTTTAGCGGTGCGAGATTTGTCAGCTCGGGCGACAGCGGCGTTGGGCTGGCCATGCATGAGGGACAGCTCTGGACGATTCCTGGCAGTCCCATCCTGAGCGATGGAACGACAGCACCACACCAATCACTGTTGCACCTTTTAATCGTTTGCCCGTACATGACAGGGATTACAAACAGTGGCTCAGAGTCGAGCTTCGGTTCGCGGCAGAACCGTTACGCTATGAACTGGGGCACATCCACGGGCGCTGTATCGGTCGCTGTCAGTTGGGACAAGCGCACTGATCGGGTGACAGTCAGTGGAGCGTCATTTGATCGCGCGACGGGAAATGTTATTGTTGTCAAGCGTGAGCCGTCTGGCCGGCTGGTCACGACTCAATTGCCGAGCATTGGTCCGAATGCGCGCGCCGTAGATGCCGTGCGTTACATTCGGCAGCAAATGAGCAATGATTCGGTCATCTCGGGAGTTCGATTACTCGAAGGAGAATGAGTTTGGTAATGTGGCCTAACTATCGCGCTCTGATCACTTATGCTGCACCTCGCAGATTTCCTGATCCAGCGAGACCGTCAGGCTGGTCGAGTGGACGCGCCGGTTCCGCGTCAGTCAGCAGTTGCGCGCCCTCGGCGGCGCACCACTGAGCAGCGGCGTTGGGCGTAATGAAAGCGCCAGCGACAAAACGTCGGCAAATGATGGTTACGGCCATAATGGTAGTTTTGCTATTGATCTGCGTTGGTGCCTTGGTTTTTCTCTTCAAGGTTCTGACCTTTCATTTGGAGCCCGCAGGATGACCGCCAGGCTTACGATCCTGCGCGACAAATGCAGAAACGTTTGCAGGTGGGATGAGAGCACTCCTTGCGATTCTGCCGGCTCAGAAGTCTGGATTGTCTGCTCCAGGCGCGCGAAGGAATCCTGCAGGCTCTCCGCTCTTGTGCTTACCTCGCCGTTGACGCGGTCCGCGATTCCATTCAGTGTCACCGCGAGGTGTTCGTCAAACTCCTGTTGGGCGAGTTCCACCGGTTGAGGCAATTCGAAACCAGGCAATTGCAGGCGATATTTCAGCAAGGCAACGCGGGTTATGAAGAGCATTCGCAGTTGCGGTTGCCAGCCGATAATGATGAATCCACACAGGGGCGGCGGTACCCTGTTATCCGGCTGGAGGATACTCATGGGCTCGTTCTTTTGAGCAGCCGTCTTGCATCCATGAAGCCCTGCTCATGACGGCAACCACTCGGGTTTGGATGAGCCGCGCGGCGCTAAGACCGTACGGTACGCCTCTCGCATTCGCGACATTATGACCTGATCGGTCATTCCCTGGTAGGTGCCTAACGGGGTCTCCGCAGTGAACAGATCGGGAGCCACATATTTGTGCTCCTCCGTCGAACCAGCCGTGGCGTTGGCGTAGGTCTTATCGAAAATGCCTAGCGAGAGCATCCACAACACTGTTCGGGTCAATGACACGACAACTCGATAGCTTCCTCCCTCGACTGCGCGCCGGCGTAGAGCCTCGACGATGCCAATGGCACCAAGCCAGCCCAGCGCATTGTCGCAAATGGGAACAATCGGTGGTTGCTTAGGCTTGCCAGGCTCGCCTTCGACACAGAACAGGCCGGCTACGGTCGCGCCGATCTCATCGAAACCTGGACGGTTCGCCCATGGACCCTTCTCTCCATGCAGCACGACCGTCGCGTGAATCAAGCCGGGCTTTTTCGCGGATAGCTGCTCGGCATCGAGACCGTTGGTTTTCAGATAGCCCGGACGCTTGTTGGCGAAGAAGATGTCGGCGTCCTTCAGCAGGCGATAGAACCTGGCGCGATCTTCGGGCGACTTATCCAGGATGGTGGAACGCATCCCCACCTGCACGTCCAGGGCGAAGCCCTCGATCTCGACGCTCTGGGGCCGCCAGATGTTGAGGACGTCCGCGCCGTAAGCAGCCAGGTCTCGCCCTATACCCGCACCCGCAATCACGTGTCCCATTCCGCAGGCACGAATCCCATCCAGCGGGCTCTTAGCTCCTTGCTTGAAGGGTATCGGCTCACTGTGGCCGATTTTTTCCAGTGTAATCAACGGCATGCTCGAGAGGACGTCTGTGTATTGACGCTCCTTGCGGAATTCCTCGTTAGTTCGCACCATCGCGATCACAAGGCCGGCCTCCGCCGCAGCGGTTTCCAACTCTTCCGCTCGCCATTGTCGAATGGCATTCCCGTACGATTCGCTGTTGGGGCTGCACTTAAGGAAGTTGAGGGCGCGCATTCCCACCTCAGGGTAAAGATTCAGAGCTACTACGTGACGTCCGTCGCGGGTTTCCTTGAAGAATGGCGGCGTTAGGGACAAACCAAAGAACGGGTTATCGGCTCCAGTGCCTCCGAGCGGGGTGCGCCCGTTGAGGGTTTCCCATTTCCCCTCAAAGAAACCGCAAAACCGCCGGACAGCTTTGCGGACATCGAGCGAGATATCTTGTCCTTCTCCGGTGCGGGTCCTCCACAGCGCCGCAAGTGCTACGCTCCTGGCAGCGAGCGCCGCAGCCGCCATTGCGCCAAAACGAATCGGGCTTGGCAGAATCGGATCTTGTCCGTAGAAACTAAGTTTCCCACCGGAATCGGCGGTGGACATTCCGACATCGGCCAGGATTTCATTCGTCGCCTGGTGCAGGTCGAACTCGGGTGAAGTTGCCGGATTCGCGAGTTTCGTTTCGAGTTTCTCAGTCAAAGAGCGATTGCTGGAACTCGTTTGACCGTTTGTAGCTTTGGCCGCAGCAGTGCTTCGGTTCGGTTGCGTCTTAGTAGTTGTTTGTCTTTCTAATGTTTTCATAGATATTCTGCGGCAGCAGTTTTCTTATGCGTTCGCTGCAGCCATTGCTCTCTGCGGCGGCGGGTCCGACCGTGCGGGTGACGCCGGAGCCTTGGAGTCCACTCTTCTGAGCTTGAGCAGCCCGACAATAACCCGGTTTTCATCTTGAGCGATCTGCTCGACCGAGCGCCCTGCTGCTTCGCGCGCTACTCCGTTGATGACGGTTTGCTTTAGCTCGGGCGTGATGTTTGGCGTTCCAAGCGCCTTCATCATGCCTTGTAACGGATCCATGAGGTGTTCCATGAAGTGCTTGATCCCGCCCGCACCGCCGCCCACGTGCCACTGCAGGCTTTGGCCCATCACGCCCCAGCGCAGTCCCGGCCCGTAGCAAACGGCGGCGTCAGCCTCTTCGACACTCAGCACCCCTTGCTCGATGAGGTAGAGCATCTCCCGGTAGAGCGCCGCTTGCAGCCGGTTAGCCACGTGCCCGGGAAGTTCCTTTCGCAAATGGATCGCTTTCTTGCCGATCGACGTATAAAACGCCATCGCCTGTTCGATTGCTTCCGGCGATGTCCTCGCGCCTCCCACCACTTCCACCAAAGGAATGATGTGCGGAGGATTGAAGGGATGTCCGATGACGACACGCTCCGGGTGCTTGCACTTCGATTGAATCACACTCGGCGTTATCCCCGATGAACTCGAAGCGAGCAGCGAATCAACCGGAGTAACCTCGTCCATGTCGGCGTACAGTTTCATTTTGAAGTCCGGACGCTCGGGTCCGTTTTCCTGAACCAGATCGGCCTGCGAGAGCGCTTCCTTCATGTTGGTCGTGAAACTCAAGCGGTCGAGCGACGCGCCTTTGGACAGACCGATGTTCGTTAGATCTGGCCACGCTTCATCCACATACTTGCGCAAGTTAGCCTCGGCGTTTGGCGCGGGGTCGGTCGCGACGACATCGAACCCGCGGGCGAGATATTGAGCTGCCCAACTCGCGCCGATAACTCCAGTGCCAACGATCGCGATGCGACGAATAGGTTTGTTGTATGACATAATGATTTTCTCCTTTTTCTGTTTGGTCGAATGTTTGATTGAGCGCTTATCGGGTTAGGAAACTTCGACGTACGCAATCCCCGTGACGTTTCCTTGCACGGCGAGCACGACTTTCTTGTCTGATCCGTCAAGCCTGGCGGTGGAAACGTCTCCGGCCAGGTCGGTGAAGAACATCTGACTTGCTTTTACATTGAGGGCGATCCCAATTCCCTCCATCAGGTGGGTGACCAGAATCTCTGGCGTGGCCTGACCAGGTTTCGTATCCATTGATGCGCGGTTCACAGTATTGCCGCGCGGTGGATCGCCACGGTCCGTCCAATACAGAACGCGGTTTTCGAGATCGAGTTCCAGATCGATCGGTTCCGGCAAGTCCCTGAACAACAATTCGATATCGCTGCGATTGGCCGCCGTTTCGCCCTTGGGCATTTCGATGTTCGCGCGAAAAATACGTCCGGTGCCGCCTTTAGTAGGTCCCTTTTGCGTCCAATAGACTTTGCCGCGTTCGGGATCAACCGTGATGCCCACACACCATTTCGTTGCGTCGGGTCCGGGACGCGGATCGCCTCCACTCGTATCCACGAGGGTTTCGATCTTTGAACCATCGAGATTGGAGCGCATGACGCGCATCCCCTCGCGATCGCACCAATATAACTTGCCGCTCTTCTTCTCGAGATGGAGTTGCTTTGGGGTGAATGTCGCTCCCTTGGGAATGATTGTGGTGCGATCCTTTCCGTCCAGGTCCACCCGTTCAATGGAGCCATCGTTCTTGCTGGGATCCCCCATGTTGGTCCAGTAGATGTGGTCGGCTCCGGCATCCACCACGATTCCATCGGGGATTGGGCCTGCTGCTGTTACGATGACCTTTTTGTCCGAGCCGTCGGGATTTACTGAAACAATGCGGCCACCGCTTGCATCCAGAAAGAACAAGCGGGGGACCACGGCTTTGCGAATTTCCGGGCGCTTTGATTTGGGCGTCTGTGTTGCAATCATATTTCCTTTTCTTCCTTTGTTTGTGGGTTTGTTTTTACTCGGTATGAGTGGAGTTCCGGCTTTAGCCAGTAGAGGTTGGTTCAGCCTATGGGCGGGCGAAGACAACTCGGCCGACGCTAATCGTGGTGCCGCGAGGGTTGGGCCTTTCGCAGAAATAGGAGAGTGTGTTCATGAATTGTCTTTCCGCGTACCTTTCTTGCACTGTTCGTGCCAGGCCCGCATCTATCGGCCCCAAGTGCACCGAACGCTGCTGATGTCATTATTGCACGGCTGCTTGGGTTTTAAAATCGGACGATAGACAGAATTACTTCTCCCTCTAAAGTGCGATCAACACCTGCTGCATGAAGCCGTGAAATATCCTGGTAGGCTCCTATTACTTTCATGGGCCAGTCTGATTTCTGCACTGCCCTACGATAGACTGCTCTTCCTTCTTTGATACAGCGACTCTAACCGCGGACGGCAATCACCTCTATTTTGCTTTCAACAGAATTCTGTAGGCCGCAATGGAGCGATTGTTTGCTCCTGCTTTCGAAGTGAGTCTGCTCCCGCTCCTGTTCTGTTAGCGGCGGCGTGAAAATCCCGCCCGTTGGCGGTTTGAAATTCCCATTGGTTTTATTTTCATCAACTCAGGCCTTTCCGTCCCCGGCACCTGCTATCAGAACAACGACTGAGCGAGGTCCGGCGCGATAGATTCGATCCGTGAGGATGGGAGCAGACGGCCAATCAATGATGTCTTGAGGTGATTCAAGTGAAGTATCGATCCAGCGACGCCAGGGATTGCCATCGGCGGCGGGCAATTCGAATTCGAGAGGTTCCCAATAGGCATTGAGGATCAGGTGGAAGCACAGTTTCTCACTCCAGACGTCAGCGGTCAGGGCGAGAGTGTGCGATTGTTCACTCCAGTCGGGCTGATTTAGCCTTGTGCCATGCCAGGCTTTGCGCGCGTCGCGCAGGAGTTGATTCAAAGTCACTCTTTGCTGTTCGCCATCGATACTTCGCAAGGCGCGTCGGGCGAGAAGGAGCCTGACAAACCGGTGAAGACCGGCGTGCTTCTCGACCGAGTTCCAATCGAACCAACTGGTTTCGTTGTCCTGACAATAGGCGTTGTTGTTTCCGTTTTGGGTGCGAAGCACTTCGTCGCCCATCAGCAGCATGGGCATGCCGAGAGAAAGAATGGTTACGGCCAGAAAATTCTTTGCCTGGCGTTCGCGAAGTTTTTCGATGGCCGGGCTATCACTTGGCCCCTCGACACCGCAGTTCCAACTTCGGTTGTCATTCGCGCCGTCGCGGTTGGCTTCGCCGTTCTGCTCGTTGTGCTTCTGGTCGTAGGAAACGAGATCGTTTAGCGTGAAGCCGTCGTGGCACGTGATGAAATTGACACTCTCCTCGGCCTCGCGTTCCTTATGGCCATAGATCTCGGGACTGCCAACAAGCCGATCCGCCAAACGAGAAACAACGCCTTCTTCGCCGCGAAAGAAACTGCGTACGTCATCGCGAAAACGCCCGTTCCATTCCTTCCAACTGTCGCCAACAAAGCTGCCGACTTGATAAAGGCCGGCGGCATCCCAGGCCTCGGCGATCAACTTCGTGCCGGCCAAAACGGGATCGGACTCGATATCCCAAAGCACTGGCGGGCGGGGCAGGACTTGCCCTGATGAACCGCGCGCGAGAATGGAGGCGAGATCGAAGCGGAAGCCGTCCACATGCATCTCCTGAACCCAATAGCGCAGGCTGTCCACGATGAGCCTGCGGACAATGGGATGGTTGGCCCTGAGGGTATTTCCGGTGCCGCTGAAATTGGCGTAGCGCGAGTTGTCGATCTCGAGGACATAGTAAATGGAGTTGTCGAGGCCGCGCAGACTTAAGGTGGGGCCAGTTTCATCTCCTTCGGCCGTGTGGTTGAAGACAACGTCGAGAATGACCTCGAGGCCGGCGCGATGAAGGGCCTTAACCATGTCGCGGAACTCGTCCACGGGACCAAGGGCATCTCGGCGCGAGCTATACGCGTGATGCGGCGCAAAGAACGAGACAGGCGCGTAACCCCAGTAATTCGTTTTCCCGGGAGGGCAGTCTTGCGGATCGAATTGGAAAACGGGCAGCAGTTCGACAGCGGTAACGCCGAGCTCTTTCAAATAAGGAATCTTTTGGATGAGACCGGCATACGTGCCGCGCAAATCCTCGCCAAGGCCGGAGCTGGGATGGCGCGTGAAGCCGCAAACGTGCATTTCATAGACAATCGTTCTCGCAGACGGATGCTTAAGCGGTGTGTCGCCCTCCCAATCATAAGCGCCGGAATCCACCACGACGCTCTTCATTGCGGTCGCGCAGTTGTCGCCTGGGCGGTGTGCCGCCTGGCGGTCGTAATTCTTCGGGACGACGACACCGCGGCCATAAGGGTCGAGAAGGATTTTGGCGGCATCGAAGCGCATGCCGTTTGCGGGAGCGAACGGCCCTTGAACTCGATAGGCGTAGAGTTGGCCGGGTTGAACTGCCGCTGCGAACGTGTGCCAGTAATGATAAGTCCGGTTTGTTTCAGGGTTCAGCGATATGACTTGCGCGGGTTTCGCATCGTCCTCCCGATCAAAGAACAACAAGTCCACGCCGACAGCATTGCGAGAGAAAACGCTGAAGTTGACGCCGCCATCAACCACGGTTGCGCCGATTGGCGCGCTTTGGCCCGTAGTGCTTGAGGGCGTTGTGAGCGCTGATTTCCTCTCGACGAACCGAGCTAAGTTGTTGGTGAAGGTCACAATCCACCCGTCAAAGCGGCAGAGGACAGCCGCACTCCAAGACGCTGACGCGTTCTATCACGTCACACTCCCTCCGAGAGGTTCTGGAGTGCGGCTGTCCTCTGCCGCTTTCGCCTCTCCGAACCAAATGTCTGAAACAGGTTCACGATTCCTGCACGCGTTGCCAAACGTGTTCCAACTCCCAATTTATTCGTTTATCCCCCAACCACGGTATCCTCGAATTTGGAAGACGGCTGGACGAATGGGCTGAATAGTTCGCTGTTCCGCTTCACGCATGAGCTGCGGTTCCGGCTGTGCAGTCTTTTCCGGCGCGGCGGCTTTGTCTCCGAATAAATCTGGAGAAAGCTCGTCGAGCGATTTGAGGACGCGATTGGTAGATGACTTCATGGCTGTGCTAATTGATAGGCTGGCTGGGCCGGGTTCGTTTCCACGGATGGCTTTGTGCGAGCGGAGAATGTTCCTGTGCTTCGCAGCAATTCCCTGGCAACAGTGACGACCTGGTCCGGCTCGAAGCCGAATTTTTTCTGGAGCTCTTTGAGAGGCGCGGATGCGCCGAAAGTGTGCATGCCAATGACCTTCCCCTTTGTGCCGACGTAACGTGCCCATCCGAAGGTTGACGCTTGTTCGATGGCCACGCGCGCCTGGATTTCGGGAGGCAACACGGCTTCCCGGTACTCCGTCGTCTGGTCCTCAAAGACGTCCCACGACGGCATCGATACGACTCGTGGACGGACCCCTTCCGCGAGCAACTTCTCATACGCCTGGACCGCAAGGCTAACCTCGCTGCCCGAGGCGATAAGAATAATTTCCGGCTTGCCTCCAGGCGGATCGGCGAGAACGTAAGCGCCTTGGGCCACGCCCGAGGCTGGGGCATATTTGGTCCGGTCAAGGGTCGGCAGGGGCTGGCGAGAGACGACCAGGACGGCCGGTTTGCGGCGCAACTTCATGACGAGGCGATAGGCCTCGACCACTTCGTTGGCGTCGCCGGGCCGCAGCGTGACGAGCCCTGGAATTGCGCGCAAGGAAGCGAGGTGTTCGACGGGTTGGTGGGTGGGGCCGTCTTCGCCGTCGCCCATTGCGTCGTGTGTGAACACGAAAAGCGTTGGCAGCTCCATTACGGCGGAAAGCCTGATGGCAGGCCGCGCGTAGTCGCTGAAGATGAAAAACGTCGCGCCGAACCCACGCATCTTGGAGACAGAAAGGCCGTTTACGATTGCGCCCATGGCGTGCTCGCGAATTCCATAGTGAAGGTTTTTGCCGCCATAATTGTCGGCCTGGAAATGGCCGGCTCCCTCAAAGGTGAGAGTGGTTTTGTTGGAGGGCCCGAGATCGGCTGAACCGCCAATGAGCCAGGGAATATTTTGCGCGAGCGCATTGAGGGCTTTGCCGGAGGCTTCCCGCCCGGCCACTCCTTTGGGATCGGCAGGGAAGACGGGGAGATTGCGGTCCCATCCGGTGGGCAATTCGCGCCGTTGCATCAATTCGATCTCGTTCGCCAGTTCTGGGAACTTAGAGCGATAAGAGGCGAAAAGGTCAGTCCATTGGCGATGGGCCTGTTGCCCGCGAGCACCAATGCCTGCTGCAAAATGGCCATAGACGCCGTCGGGAACGAGAAACTTCGCGTCCTCAGGCCAGCCATAGCTGCGCTTGGTGAGGCGAATTTCGTCTTCGCCAAGCGGTTCGCCGTGGGCTTCCGAAGTATCCTGTTTGTGGGGTGAGCCGTACCCGATGTGGCTGTCGAGAACGATGAACGTGGGTCGGCCTTTGGTCTTGCGGAAAACTTCGAGGGCGTGCTCGATTCTCTCCACGTCGTTGGCGTCACCGACTCGTAGAACGTTCCATCCATAAGCGAGGAAACGGGCTGCGACGTCCTCGGTGAAGGCGAGTTTCGTGTTGCCTTCGATGGTGATGTGATTGTTGTCGAAGATCCAACAGAGGTTATCGAGGCCCAGGTGGGCGGCCAGCGATGCGGCTTCCGACGAGATGCCTTCCATCATGCAGCCGTCACCGCACACGGCATAAATGTTGTAATTGAAGATGTCGAAACCGGGTTTGTCGTAACGGTTGGCGAGCCATTTTTGGGCGATTGCCATTCCGACGCTGGTGGCGACGCCCTGTCCGAGCGGGCCGGTGGTGGTTTCAACGCCGGAGACCCATCGGTACTCGGGGTGGCCCGGCGCTTTGCTGTCGAGTTGGCGGAAACGGCGGATGTCGTCCAGCGTCACGGCGGGTTGGCCGAGGCGCTCGTATTCGGCATCGACTGCCTGGACCCCAGTGAGGTGAAGGATAGACCAGAGGAGCATCGAGGCGTGACCGTTGGAGAGAACAAAGCGGTCGCGGTTGGGCCAGATGGGATCCTGAGGATCGAACTGCATGACGCGATTCCAAATGGTGTACACCAGTGGCGCAAGCGCCATTGGCGTTCCGGGATGTCCGGACTTTGCCTGTTGAACCGCGTCAATCGAAAGCGTGCGGATCGTGTTTATTGCGAGCTGAATTTGTGTTTCGTCTGCCATAAAGTCTCCTTTGTTTTTTAATTCAAACTGTAGTTGTTTCGAGAACGGCCACTTTGCCGAGGCGCCGAAGATGCCGCGGGGCCTGGCTGTATTCGGCTGCGAGAAAGGTTTGCACGAGGTCCCAAGCGACCGACGGGCCGACGGTTCGACCTCCCATGCAGAGAATATTCATGTGATCATCCTCAACTCCTTGTTTGGCGGAAAAATGATCGTGAATTAGCGAGGCGCGCGCGCCGGGAACTTTGTTCGCGCAGACTGCCGCGCCGACGCCGCTTCCGCAAATCGCGACACCGCGCTCTACCTGGCCGGCCACAACCGCTTTCGCCAGCGGAATGACAAAGTCCGGATAGTCATCGTCGGGAGTCAATTTGTGAGCGCCGAAATCTATGACCTCGTGCCCTGCTCGACGGAGTTGAGCAACCACTTCTTCCTTCAAAGCATAACCGCCGTGATCGGTGGCAATTCCTATACGCATAAAGTTTCTTTCTCCTATTTGTATCCGTTTAGTGTCTCGACGGAACCCCTTCAGGGTTCAGGCTCGTTCGGTCCTCCAACCCAGGGTAGCTCGTTCCTCGCAACCCTGGGCTGGAGGACACAATCCCTTTGGGATTGGAAGACGCTGAATACGCATCCTTATTAAGCGCGTCGTCGGCTGCTGTTCGTAACCGTTTCATGCCGGCGTCGATGCCTTCGCGGTCGCCAAAAATGGAAGATCCAGCTACCAGAGCATTGGCGCCTGCGGCGACTCCCAGTTGGGCTGTGGCCGGATCGATCCCGCCGTCCAACTCAAGTTCGCAATCAGGCTTGCACTGATCGATCAGCCGGCGCACCCGTTGGATCTTGGGCAACGTCGAGTGGATAAAGTGTTGGTGGCCGAAGCCTGGGTTTACGGTCATCACGAGGACGAGGTTGAGGTCTGGAAGAACTTCTTCTAGCACCGACGCCGGGGTGGCTGGATTGATTGCCAAGCCGACCGATTTGCCCAGGCTCTTAACGCGTTGGATGGTTCGGTGCAGATTGTCGTTGCCCTCCCAATGAACGATGAACGAATCGGACCCGGCCTCGACAAATTCATCGAAGAAAAAGTCCGGGTCCGAAATCATCAGGTGTGTTTCCAAAGGCAGATGCGTTATCCGGCGCAGCGATTTGACGATCGGAGCGCCCATGGAAAGGTTGGGCACGAAATGGCCGTCCATGACGTCCACATGGATGCGGTCGGCACCGGCGCGCTCAGCCTCGGCGACTTGCTCACCCAACCGCGCAAAATCAGCGGCGAGAATCGATGGAGCGATTTTGATGGTGTTCTTCTGCATGCTTCAGGTCACCAGTTGTCCCCGTTCAGATTTCACGGTGGAGGCCTCAAAGATGCTCTGAATGGCTGCATCCAGCCGGGTGTTGTATTCCGTGTCGGATTGCTGGGCCGACAACCCTTCCACCAGCGCCCGCGAGAAGCTCGCGACGACGCCGTGGTTCCTGCGGAGCCGGTTGTTGCATTCCTCGCGCGAATAGCCGCCCGATAGCGCAACCACCTTCAAAACCTTAGGATGTCTGACGAAATCAAGGTGGAAGTCGTTTTGCTCCGGCAAGGTGAGTTTGAGCATCACTAACAAATCTGCCGGCTGTTTGTTAAGCTTTTCGAGAATCGCTGTCTTGAGCAATGCTTCGGCTTTGGCTTTCTCCGGACAGTGAATATCCACTTCCGGCTCAATGATTGGCATGAGGCCGGCCGCGATGATTTGCGCCGCCACCTCAAACTGCTGATTCACGACGGCTTGAATGCCGGCCACGTTGGCCTGGTTGATGACCGAGCGCATCTTGGTTCCGAAAACGTGTTTTGCGTTGGCCTTTCCAAGGAGCGCACCGAGCTGGGGCATGGGCTTCATCAAGTGGACTCCGTCCTTTTCATCTGCCAGGCCTTTGTCCACCTTCAGAAAAGGCACTATGCGTTTCACATTCCAGAGGTAGTCAGCAGTCTGCTGCCCCTCAATGTTCCTTTCCATGGTGCCCTCGAACAGGATGGCGCCCAGAATGCGAGCGCCGGTGAAGCTGGGGCTGGTGATGATGCGCGTGCGCATCTGATGCACCAGCGCGAACATCTCTTCTTCGTTGGACCAGGCGCCCGGCTTGATTCCGTAATCCTGCAGCGCCTTGGGCGTGCTGCCGCCACTTTGGTCGAGCGCGGCAATGAAGCCGGGTTGCGTCCTGATTTTCTGCAGTTGTTGTTCCTTCAAACTTGACGGGTTCATGGCGTAATTCTTAGTTCGCGATATTTGCGGATCAAATTGTTGGTGGAGCTGTCGTGGCTGAGCTTCGGTTCAGTGGCGCTCTCCAGTTCGGGGATGATGCGCTGCGCCAACACCTTGCCAAGTTCAACCCCCCATTGGTCAAAAGAGTCCACTTCCCAGATCGCGCCTTGAGTGAAGACAATGTGTTCATACAGCGCGACCAATTTGCCCAGAACTTCGGGAGTCAGCCTGTCGGCTAGGATCGTATTCGAGGGACGATTGCCTTCGAAGACGCGGTGTGGGACCAGCCAATCTGGTGTGCTCTCGGCTTTAACCTGCTCGGCGGTTTTGCCAAAAGCGAGTGCCTCGGACTGGGCGAAAACATTCGCAAGGAGTATGTCGTGATGATTACCCAGCGGCGTCAGCGCATTGCCGAAGGCGATAAAGTCACACGGAATGAGCCGTGTCCCTTGATGAATCAATTGATAGAATGAGTGCTGGCCGTTGGTTCCGGGTTCACCCCAATAGACGGCACCGGTGCTGTAGTCCACTGTCCTGCCATCCAAAGTGACGTGTTTCCCGTTGCTCTCCATGGTCAACTGCTGCAGATAGGCCGGGAACCTTTTCAGGTATTGTTCATAGGGAAGGACCGCGACCGTTTGCGAGCCGAAGAAGTCGTTGTACCAAATCGATAACAGGCCCATCAGCACCGGCAGATTGCGCTCAAAGGGGGCAGTGCGGAAATGCTCATCCATCTCATGGAAGCCGGCGAGCATGGAGTGAAAATTTTCGGGGCCGATCGCGAGCATCGTCGAGAGGCCGATGGCCGAGTCCATCGAATAGCGGCCACCGACCCAGTCCCAGAAACCGAACATGTTGTCTGTGTTAATTCCAAACTCGGCGACCTTTTCGGCATTCGTGGAAACGGCAACGAAATGGCTGGCGACGGCCTTTTTTTCTTCGCCAAGTCCCCGCAGCAACCAGTCGCGCGCGCTTTTGGCATTCGTCATCGTCTCGAGCGTCGTAAACGTTTTCGAAGAAACGATGAAAAGTGTTTCAGCGGGATCGAGGTCGCGCGTAGCCTCCACCAAATCAGTGCCATCGACATTGGACACAAAACGGAAAGTCATCGAGCGCTCGCTGTAATCGCGAAGGGCTTCGTATGCCATTACCGGGCCGAGATCGGAACCGCCGATTCCGATATTGATGACGTTGCGAATTCGCTTTCCGGTGTGCCCCTTCCAGGCGCCGTTTCTCACTCGATTGGCGAAGTCAGCCATTTTGTCGAGAACCTGATGGACCCGCGGCACGACGTTCTCACCGTCAACGATTATGGATGCGTTCGCGGGCGCGCGGAGAGCGGTATGCAATACGGCGCGCTTTTCGGTAATGTTGATCTTATCGCCGCGGAACATAGCGTCAATTCGCTCTCTGACACCGGACTCCGTTGCCAATTCGAAGAGGAGATTCAGGGTTTCATCTGTGACTCTGTTTTTCGAGTAATCGAGGTGCAATCCCGCGGCCTCCAATGTCATTCGTTCACCGCGTTTTGGGTCCTGAGCGAACAAATCCCGCAAATGTAATTCGCGGACCTTATTGAAGTGGGTGGTAAGAGCTTTCCATGCCTTGCGTTTGGTCAAGGGCTGGGTTGTTGTTGCTGTTGTGCTGGTTTCTGTTCGTTTGTTCTTAAGTGCAGTAGTCATATTCATTACGTCCTGGTTTTCCGTGGCCCACGAGCGCGTGCGCGCGTGATGGCGGGAGGGTGATGATTGTTTGATCGTTCCCAAAGTCGAAAACCGCCCACGAAAGCGTTGGCATTGTCACCCGCTTCGCATCCGGGCGGCAGTTGCTCAAGATTCTTTACATTCCCGCCACCGAGCACGACGCGATCCGGTTCGAGGGCTGCGATGAGCCGTTTCACTACGTCGGCGACGTAACGCCGCCATTTCTTTTTTCCGTGCTCTTCCATGCCTCGAACCCCGACGTAATCCTCGAAAGTGGCTTTTTTGTAAGGCAGATGGCCGAGTTCCATTGGTTCGATCATCCCATCGACGATCATTGTCGAGCCGAGACCGGTTCCGAGACCGAGGAACAGCATCTTGCCTCCTTTGTAACTTCCCAGGGCCTGCATCGCGGCATCGTTCACAAGTTTCACGGGCCGCTTGAAGGCGGCCTCAAAATCGAAACCGACCCACCCGGTCCCGAGATTGGGAGGCTCGGTGACGGGACGCCCGAGGAGAACAGGTCCGGGATAGCCGATGGAGACACGATCATACTTCCAATCAGAAGCGAGTTTGCGCACTTGAGTGGCCATCCTGCCTGGGGTTAGCGTTGGTCCAGAATCGAACTGCCGGTGCGTGTCTTGTCCGGTCGCCAGGAACTTCACGTGCGTTCCGCCAATATCGATCACGAGGACTTTCATGGTGACACCTCAAACATCTTACGCCGCTTGTTGGAGTGCTTCACTCTTGGAGGCGATGACTGCCATGAGTTCGTTCCAGGATTTGACGAAGGACTTCGCGCCTTCAGTTTGGAGTTGGGCTCCGACAGCATCGATGTTGATTCCGGCCCTGGTGAATTGCGCCAATGTCGCTTCGCAATCGCCGCCATCTGCAGCCATGATCGAGCCCAGCTCGCCGTGATCGGCGAGAGCGTTCAGTGTGGCCTCAGGCATAGTGTTGACGGTGAAAGGCGCCGCCAGCGCTTTGACGTAGAGAACATCCGAGGCATTGGGGTCTTTGGTTCCGGTGCTGGCCCAGAGAAGCCGTTGTGGCCGGGCACCGGCGTTGTAAGCCCGTTGCCAACGAGGCGAACAGAGCAACTCACGATAGGCCTGATAGGTGCGGTTGGCGGCGGCGATGCCAAGTTGATTGTTCAGACTGGGCGGAACCCTGCCTGAGACTGCGCCGTCCCAGCGGCTGACGAAAACGGAAGCGACAGAGCCGACATCAGGTTTCAGTCCTGCATCAATGCGCCGTTCGATGCCGCGGAGGAATGCATCCGCGGCCGCGAGGTAATGTTCGCGAGAAAAGAGCAGCGTTACGTTGATGGGTATGCCGGCGAAGATCGCTTCCTCGACGGCCGGCAGGCCTTCCTTTGTCCCCGGAATTTTGATGAAGACATTTGGGCGACCAGCGCGGGCGCGCAGTTCTTTGGCGGCAGCAAGTGTGCTCGCGGCATCATAGGCCAGCAGGGGCGATACTTCGAGGGACACCCAGCCGTCAACGCCGTTGGTCTTGTCGTAAATGGGCCGGAACAGATCGGCGGCGCGAATGATGTCTTCAAGCGCCAGATCGAAAAAGAGAGCTTCGCCGGATTTGCCGCGCTTCAGATTTTCGTGGATTGCGTCATCGTACGAACGACTGTTCTTGATGGCGTGGTCGAAGATCGTTGGGTTGGAGGTGAGCCCCGTGACCGAGAAGTCGTCGATGTAATGTTGAAGAGTTCCAGTGTTGAGGAGGTCGCGAGTAATATTGTCGAGCCAGAGACTCTGACCGAGATTGTGAAGAAGTTTGGTTGCTTTCATTTTATTTGTTTCAATTAAGCGTTGGTTGCGAATGATTTGTTTCAGCTCGCGGTTTGGACGGTTTCTGTTTGATTAACTTTTTGAAATCCAGACCGGCGGCCCGAGGCCGCTGTTAAATCGCGCAGGCGATCGAAGACTGAAGGCGTCAGCATTTCCTCGGTGCAGCGCCAGTGCCAATTGCCTGCGGCAGTGCCGGGTACGTTCATTCGGCCCTCGACTCCAAGATTCAATATGTCCTGTAGTGGCGTGATGGCGAGACCTGCTTTCGAGGTCCAGGCAAGATGAATCAACTCCCAGGCAATTTCGCCGGTTGACGCAGGGTGGCCAATATTCCTTCGCACGACGTTGCGAGAGCTCTCGGGGAGGGCTTCGAACCAGGCCCGAGTCGTCGTGTTGTCATGCGTGCCGGTGTAAACCACGTTGTTGGTGTTGTAGTTATTTGGCAGATGCGGGTTATGCGAATCACCGTCAAAGGCGAACTGAAGGACTCGCATTCCCGGTAGTCCGAACTGATCGCGAAGCGCCACTACATCTGGTGTGATCAGCCCAAGGTCCTCGGCGATAAACGGCAGACCGTCGAGCGCTTGTTGAGTTGCCTTGAAGAAATCCGCGCCCGGACCGGGCATCCAATGGCCCGGCTCAGCCGTCTTTGCTTCAGGAGGAATATGCCACGCGGCGGAGAATGCGCGGAAATGGTCCAGACGCACGAGGTCCACGTGAGCGAGGAGCGCCTTGAATCGATCAATGCACCAGCGGTAGCCGGTGCTGCGCAGTTCTTCCCAGTTATATACCGGATTGCCCCAGAGCTGCCCTTTGGCGCTGAAATAATCGGGCGGGACGCCGGCGACGAATCGCGGCCGAAGGTGGTCGTCGAGTTGGAAACATTCGGGATTGGCCCAAACATCGCTGGAGTCCTGTGACACAAAGAACGGCAGATCGCCAATCAGACCAATTCCGCGACTGTGAGCATATTGCTTCAGGCGATCTCCCTGGCGGAACAGAATGAATTGAGCGAAACGGCTTTGGTGGATGTTGTCCGCGAGTTCACGGCGCGCGCGGGCCAAAGCCGATGGATTTCGCCTTACCAACTCCTGGGGCCAGTCGAGGAAATCAGCACCACGATAGTGAGCCTTCAGGGCGCGAAAGAGTGCGTAGTCGTCGAGCCAGTGCGCGTGTTCTGAACAAAATCGTTCGAAATCAGACTGTAAGTCCGGATGCGGCGAGGCGCTAAAATTGGACCAGGCCTTCTCCAGCAAGCGGTGCTTGAAAGCGATGACGGCATCGAAGTCGACGGCAGTTTTGGAAAAGCTTCGCCCCTCATCACAATCACGAGCAGCGACCAATCCTTCTTCAATCAAAAGATCCGGGCTTACCAACAATCCATTGCCGGCGAAAGACGAGAGCGCCTGGTAAGGGGAGTTGCCATAACCGGTCGGGCCCAATGGCAAGGCCTGCCACCAGCTTTGACCGGCATCGTGAAGCCGGTCAATCCACGAAAACGCGGCCGGTCCGACGTCGCCAATCCCATAAGGAGATGGCAACGATGTCACATGCATCAGAATGCCGCAGGCTCGGGAGTTTGGCCCGAAAGTCGGAAGGCCTGCGTCATATTGAGAGCGAGTCATTGTTTTCCTTCGGCTGCCGCGAGTTGGTGATCGGAAGCCAAAGCGTCATTGACGATTTCCTGAGCCTCACTGACAATTGCTTCGAGGTGTTCCTGCGATTTCAGGCTTTCGGCATAAATCTTGTAGATGTTCTCCGTGCCGGAAGGCCGGGCGGTGAACCAACCGCTCTCTGCGACGACCTTCAAACCGCCGATGGGTGCGTTATTTCCGGGAGCGCGAGTGAGCTTCGCGGTGATTGGGTCGCCAGCGAGACTTGACGCTTTTACTGCGTCCGGCGAAAGTTTTTCGAGCTTTGCTTTCTGCTCAGGTGTCGCGGAAGCATCCAGGCGAGTGTAATAGGGCGTGCCAAACTCCGCCGTGAGCTGCCGGAAATGCTCGCCAGGGTCTTTGCCGGTCCGCGCGGTAATTTCGGCGGCCAGCAAATCCATGATCGGGCCATCTTTGTCCGTGGTCCAAACGGTTCCATCATGACGCAAGAAGCTCGCGCCGGCGCTTTCTTCGCCGCCAAAGCAATAAGCGCCTTTGAACAAACCTTGAGCGAACCATTTGAATCCAACCGGCACTTCACACAATTGGCGGCCAAGTCTGTAAACAACGCGATCGATGAGGCTGCTGCTGACGAGCGTTTTGCCGACAGCGGATTGTGAACTCCACTGAGGCCGGTGAGTCAGCAGATATCGAATCGCCACAGCCAGGAAATGATTGGGATTCATCAAACCAGCGGAAGGCGTGACGATGCCATGACGGTCGGAGTCCGGGTCGTTGGCAAAGGCCACGTCGTAACGGTCTTTTAGACTGACAAGACGCGCCATGGCGTACGGGCTGGAGCAATCCATCCGAATCTTGCCGTCGTGATCAACCGTCATGAACGAAAACGTGGGATCCAGCTTTGAATTTACGACGGAGATGCTCAACCCGTAAACCGTGTTGATGGGTTCCCAGTAAGGCAAGGCCGCACCGCCGAGTGGGTCAACGGCCAGCTTCAGGCCGGACGTGCGTATTGCAGCCATATCAATAACGTTCTGCAGATCGTTAACGTAGGGCAGAATGAAATCTTCCTGGCGCGTTGTGGCGGCTTTGATGGCTTGGGCAAAAGGCAATCGTTTTACGTCGGCATTCTCTTTTCGCAACAGCTCGTTGGCACAGTTCTGTATCCAACGCGTGGCATCGGTATCGGCTGGCCCGCCATTGGGCGGGTTATACTTGAGACCGCCGTCCTCGGGTGGGTTGTGCGAGGGCGTAATCACAATTCCATCGGCGAGACGTTGGTCGCGGCCACGGTTGTGGACAATAATGGAGCGAGAGATGACGGGCGTCGGGGTGACGCCGTCATCACGCTGGATGATCGCCGCGACGTCGTTGGCCGCCAGAACCTCCAAAGCAGTTCGCTGAGCCGGGCCCGAAAGCGCATGAGTGTCCTTGCCCATGTAGAGAGGGCCGTCCGTGCCCTTCAATCGGCGGAAATCGCAGATGGCCTGAGTGATGGCGAGGATGTGAGCTTCAGTGAAGGTCCCGCGCAGCGATGAACCGCGGTGTCCGCTCGTCCCGAAGCTGACCAACTGATTAGGGTCGTCGAGGTCCGGTCGGCGCTCGTAGTATTCCTTTTCGAGGCGAGCCAGATCCACCAGCAACTCTTTTGGAGCTGGTTTGCCAGCCAGAGGCGAGACGGACGGTGAGTGGCTTTTGTGATTCATCGCTGAAGCTTCATCGAGAGAAAGTTACACGGCGCTCATGAGACCGGGCACGGTTGAGCCTTCCAAATGTCCGAAGCGTATTCCGCGATGGTGCGGTCGCTGGAAAATTTGCCTGAGGCGGCCACATTCAAGACGGCCTTGTTGGCCCAGGCAGGTATGTTGCCATACAACCCACAAATGCGCCGGTCCGCTTCGAGATAAGACTTTAAATCCGCGAGATGTAGATAATGGTCTCCGTGCTCCAGCAGGGTATCGCGCAACGGAGTGAAAATTCCGGGTTCCTTCGCGCTGAAGTGGTTCGAGAAAATCAAATCCAGCGCGGCGCGGGTTTCCGGCTCATTTTCGTAGTGCCAATGCGGGTTGTACCATCCGCGCGTGTCGGCGACCTGCTGCGCAGTCAACCCAAACAGGAAAAAGTTTTCCTCGCCGGCCTCCTCGGCCATCTCGATTGTGGCGCCGTCCCTCGTGCCGATGGTCAACGCCCCGTTCATCATGAATTTCATGTTGCTCGTGCCGCTGGCCTCGTAGCCGGCAGTCGAGATTTGATTGGAGACGTCGCTCCCGGGGATCAGTCGTTCGGCCAGCGTCGCGGAGTACTCGGGCAGGAACAGCACTTTCAATCGTCCGCGCATCGCCGGGTCCGTGTCGATGACGTCGGCCAGATTGTTGATAAATTTGATAATCAGCTTGGCCAGTTGATAAGCGGGCGCGGCTTTTCCGGCGAAGAAGAACGTCCGGGACGGCTGTTCGAGTTTTGGGTTCTGTCGCAGCCGGTTGTAAAGCACCACCACTCGTAGTGCGTTGAGCAATTGCCGTTTGTATTCGTGGATGCGCTTAATCTGACAGTCGAAAATGGTGTCCGGGTCGACGAGTTGGCCAGTCGTTGCCTTCAGCCAATCAGCGAATTTGACCTTCGCCTCGCGCTTGGATTTCCCAAAGGCTTCTTGAAGGTTCGAGTCGCTTGCGAGCGGCTTTAGTTTGCGCAACTCAGCAAGGTTGGAAATCCAACGATCACCAATCGCCTCGGTGATGGTGCGCGCGAGTGGTGGATTGGCTAGCAACAACCAGCGTCGCGGTGTGACGCCGTTGGTTTTATTGTTGAAACGCTCGGGAAATATTTCTGCTAGATCCTTCACTGTGGTCGTCCGCAGCAGGCCGGAATGGATGGCCGCCACGCCATTGGTGCTGTGGGAACCGACGATAGCCAGGTTTGCCATGCGTACTTTGCGGACAACTCCTTCCTCAATCAGGCTGACGCTGGCGACGCGAGCCTCGTCTCCCGGAAACCGCGCCCGCGCAACGTCCAGGAAACGCCGGTTGATTTCATAAATGATCTCCAGGTGCCGCGGCAAAAGAACCTCGAACCAGGCGACCGGCCATTTTTCCAACGCCTCGGGAAGGAGCGTATGATTGGTGTAGGCCAGCGTCCGTTGTGTGATGTCCCACGCCTGGTCCCATCCGAGTTTTGCTTCATCCAGCAAAATCCGCATCAGTTCCGGAACTGCCATTGACGGATGCGTGTCGTTGAGCTGGATGGCTGCTTTCTCCGGGAGTTGGTTCCAGTCCTGATTCGAGCGCCGGAAACGCCGCACGAGATCTCCCAGCGAGCAGGCGACGAGGAAATACTCCTGCACGAAGCGCAGGCCCTGCCCATGGCTGGTCGAATCATCAGGATAAAGAACCCGAGTCAGCGATTCTGCAGCCAGAGTCTCTGCGACTGCGCCCACAAAATCGCCATGACTGAAAATCTTGAAGTCGAAGTAATCAGGGGCCGCCGCTTCCCAAAGTCGAAGCGTATTGATGGTCTTGCCGCCAAAACCAACGACCGGCCGGTCATAGGGCACGCCGATCAATTTCGACGCACACCCTGTGATTGCCCGCAAACTTCCACCACGCGCCTCGAAGGAGCAGTTCAATTTAACTTCGACCTGCTCGTGTGGCCGGACGACCTCCCACGGATCGGGCCGGCGCAACCAATTGTCCGGTTGCTCCTGTTGCCAGCCATCCTTGATGGTCTGTTTGAACATCCCGTATTCGTAGCGCAAGCCATAGCCCATGGCTGGAAGCTCCATCGTCGCCATGGAATCCAGGAAGCAAGCCGCCAATCGCCCAAGTCCGCCATTTCCCAATCCGGCATCCGGCTCCTGCTCCAGCAATTCCACCAGGTCGATGCCTTTTTGCTTCGCGACTTGCTTGGCCAACGGATCGAGCAGCAGGTTGGTAACATTGTTTGCGAGCGATCGCCCGATGAGATATTCCATCGAGAGATAATAAACGCGCTTGGGGTTCTTGCGGCTGTACGTTTCTTCGGTGCGGATCCAACGTTGTGACAAAATGTCCCGGACCGAACGGGCGAACGCCTCGAAACGTTCGCGCGGCCCGGCTGCTTCCACGGAGTTGACATTGTCGAAAACAAGGTGCCGCTCGTAGGAGGCGTTGCTCGTGCCGGCAAAGTCAATTGAGCCATAGTCATATTGGTCGAGCAGCCCGGCCAGACCGTCGCCGTCGCCTTTGGCCGGGGGCTTCGCAGTCACTTTGAGAGTTGACGGAGTTGGAATTCGGGGTGCGGTCAGCCGCGGCGGGAGTTCCGGGGTCTTCGCTGTTTTGCTGGTTTGTTTCAGTCTTGGGGATTCCATAATCGTCTGTTTCGTTTTTTGAATCGGAGTTCTATCATGTCTCTTCTCTCAGATGTCAATCGGCCACATGGCTGGCATCGTCCCAAAAGCGGACCGCCGGCTCGGACACACTGTGTTCGTAACTCAACGCGCTCAAACTGGCCGTGCTCAGCAGAAAGAGCCTTCCCGCCGCCGGCTCAAGCCCGAGCCAGCGCGCGGCAAGCACCCGCAAAAAGTGCCCGCTCGAAAAGAGCAGCACGTCGCCCTTCAGCGCGCGTATTCGTGCCAGAATCTGATCGGCCCGCGCACCGACTTGCCCCGGAGTTTCTCCACCCGGGCAACCGTCACGGAACAGGCGCCAATCGGGCCGCTCAGCATGAATCTCGTCGCTGCGGCGACCTTCGTACTCACCATAGTTCCACTCAAGCAGATCTTTTTCAACCTGGGCGACCTTTCCGAAACCTGCAAGTTCGCAAGTCCGGGCCGCGCGCTGCAATGGGCTTGTGAACACTTTCGTAAAAGCTAATCCTTTGAGTCGCTCCCCGAGGCGGCGGGCACTGCGCTCGCCGCGCTCAGTCAATGGCAGATCTGTCCGTCCGGTATGCTGCCCGGAAATGCTCCAGGCAGTTTCTCCGTGACGCGCCAGATAGACTGTGGGGAGGCGTTCGCTCATGGTTCAAGGGCGCGCGGCCCACTCACCCCAGCCCGCAGTGAAGAAGTAAACCCAACCGAACAGGAACCAAAGCGTGATGACCATGGCTCTATGAAGCTGAGCGGTTCGACCGGTGCCCCGTGCCGGTAGCACCTTCCCGCATTGAAACCGGATTATCCTGAGCGCCCGGTTGGGTTGGTTGCCCCGTGCGGCTAGCACCGCTGTCCGCGTAGGACCGCGATGAGCGATTATTCCAAAAAAGCCCGTAGACCACGGCCACAACGAACAGGCCAATCATGTACGTTGTCATACGAGCGAGACCTTTCTTCGTTCCGCCGTGCTGTATTTTCTCCCTCCCCACGAACCCATCACCCCGACCCTCTCCCCGTCGGACGGGGAGAGGGAGAAGGCCAGGCGGCAACACGCCCTTGTTTCGACAGCAGACTTGTCGCTGAATCGTTTCGTCCTGTTCATAAATAATTCCTGGGAAGTCTCAGGCAATCGCCCTTTTTGGCGAAGACCTGCGAGCTTTCTCACTGTGAACCAGCATCGCTCCGGTTCGACCGCGGTTCTATCATCCCTGCCGCAGGTTTTGGGATACCTCTTTTGGCAGAGAAGGTTGGATTGATGGAGGATTGGAATGACGGAATGACGGAAAAAAATCACCGCGGATGGGTGCCAGATGGGCGCGGATGACTGCGGATAAGGAAGTTTGGAGGCGTTTGAAGCCGGGTTTGAGGGGTGAAGAAGCAATGCGTCCGCTGTGAAAAGCCGATTGGAGAGGCGATTTACCGGTGAGTTGATGGGTTTCGGATCCTGCGATTTGCGGCGCTCACCATGTCAATGAGGACGGCTCGGTCGTTGTCCGGGCTGATATTCCAGTCCGCATTCTGCTCCGGAAAGTCAAAAACCCAAAACGCGCACAGAGGGGTATCGGACTGTTCGATGGCCGCGAGCAGTGCCGCAAACTGCTTTTTCTGCTCATCGAGCGAACCGGCGCGCTGGCGGCTGACGCCAAACTCACCGATGAAGAGAGGCTTGTGAATTGAAGCCGCTTCAGCATCGAGGATTTTGAGAAGAGCCGGGATGGACTTTGCCCCCGCCGGCAATTGGTCATCGGGGTAAATATGAACCGAAATCGCATTCAAGGGGTCCCCGTTATCGCGGCGGAGCATTTCGCGAAACTGCTCGGCCGTGTCCGCAACCCAATTCGTTTCGTGTGTGTTGTGCCAGGCGGAGAGGCGAGGCAAGGCATTGCCGGAGAGCAGGAGCCGGTCCGGATCGAGCCGGCGAACGATCGCGCCAAATTCCCGATACGCAACCAGGAGCTGCGCGGATTTGAGTTCATCAAGACTGGTGCGTTGAGCGGGCGTGCCCAGCTCAGGCACAACCGGCGGACGTTGGCTCGCCGCGTTCGGCAGATCGGCGGCGAGGCCGGCTTCGTTGCCGAATTCCCAGCCCCAAATCGCGGGCGATCCGCGATAGCGACTGACGATATCCGTGGCGTAGCTGCGGATGTAAGCAATCGAGCGGCTGTTGGTATCGCCCAGCGACTGGAGTGGCTCAGTGACCAGGTCGGCGACGGTCGGCAAATGCCAGAACAGCGAAGGGATCAGGCCAATTTGATTTGTCTCCGCGGCGCGGACGACGCGGTCGAGACGTTCGAAAAAGGCCGTGCGATTCGTCAGATAAAGCCGCTGTTCTGCGGGCCAATAGCCGCCGCACATGAAACGCACGAAGGGGATGTCGAGCCTGGCAAGCACGGTGAGGTTCGAGAGCGAGGAAGCATCGTTTGGGTTTTTCAACACACGGCTGGCGAGTGAGAAATAATTGGCGCCGATGCCACGGTACCGCTTGCCATTGAGCAGCACGAAATCATTGCTGACGGTGAGACCGACGGACGCGCGTGGCGCGGGAGCAGCGGAAGAATGGAGAACGGCGATGATTAAAAATGGAAACAGCAGGAGGCGCATTAGCCGCAGCTTAAACGGATCCTCGTGCCGGCGCAGCGGAAAATCTCGGGACTGCGGATCTAAAAACCCCGTTAGTGGGTTGCCTGTTTATAGATGAACACGCTCTCGAAGATTCCTTTTGTTTTTCAGCGGCGCGCACGACTGGATTCTGAAGATTGTCCGTCGTGGAATTGCGCGCCGCTGAAAAACAAAAAGAGAGGTGGGTAGGCGTTGCGTTCTATAAACAGGCAACTACTAGCGTAGTTGTGGCTCAAAGGCCCCGCCCCGCCGGTGATTTCAACGATTCAGCCGTCAATTACTCCTTGACAGGGAGGCCTGTTTCTGAAACCATCCGATCAGAATCAAATCAGCGGAATCCCTATGAAACGTCTCTGCTTGCTTGCAGCCGGCCTGGCACTTTCGAGCCTAAGTGTTAGCGCGGCCAACAACCCTATTAGTATCAGCGGATGGAACCGCGACATTATCGTCGAAGCCGGCACCACTGTGCCCTATGCCGGCGCGGCCAGCCCATTCGATGTCCCCAACAACTACGGATTTTACGAGGCGGGTTTGCCTGGCGGAACGCGTGGATTGCCCTCGAGCACCGTCGGCAGGTCGTTTGCAAGTCTGGTTGACGGAACCGTCTTCCAATTCCAACCCTACACCGGTAACAATGCGCTGCAGCTCTCGGCCAGCACCAGCAGTTTCGGCACACTGACGTTTACGACTCCGGGTAGATATTCGTCCCTTTCGATCCTGGCTGCGGCTGCCAATAGTGGCGCGAGTATGGGAAACCTTGTCATCCACTTTGCTGATGCTTCAGTCAGCCCCGTCCTGCAGTTTAACAACTCGGATTGGTTCTTCCAACCGAACCCGGCAATTATGGGCTTCGGACGAGTCGGTTTGAGCAGCACGACGCCTGAGGACAACGGAGCAGGTGCTCCCGAACTCTACGGGACAACACTTAATCTGGCGTCGCTTGGTCTCAATACCAAGCCGATCGTTTCAATCGACTTCACTGACCTCTCAACCGACCCGCGTGAGTCCACGGGCATTTTCGCCATTAGCGGGACACTCGTTCCGGAACCAGGCAGCCTTGCGCTGCTGATAACCGGAGCTGCATTGCTCTCAGTATTTCGCCGTCGTAAAAGCTGATCCCGCAGGGAAAGGTTGAGGGTAGCCTTCTTCCCACCAACCCGCGCCAAATCCACGCAAGCCCAAAAACGCCTGCACATTCGCGGGTAGGGACGACTTCCACGTCGTCCGAATTATACTCCGTTCGAAGAATCGGACGACGTGGAAGTCGTCCCTACCACCGACATTTAACCACACCCAAAACCGGGTTGACTCGATAGAACCAAACCCGTCATCCACTCGAATCGCATCAAACGGAACACCCTCGGGGTAACGCTCATCTGGCGCTAATTCAGGGCCGGAGTGAGTCCAAAAAATGGAGGGAAGAAGCTGTTGAAAGAGGGATCGCGATCGGGATTTCGGAATTTGGCGGGGGTGAAACTACGGATTGACCCGCAGTTTCAAGTGGACAGGAAACGCACAGCGACCACCTGGGCCGCTGTGCTTGCGTACCAAACGCTCCTTACTTCCGGGTATACGTAATCTCCATCGTCCTGGCGCCGTCGTTGAACATTTCAAAAACGTGCTTGTCCGGGTTGATGACGCGAAACACTGTTTTCATCGGAATGTCCTTTCGGCCCGTCGCAGGACAATTCGACTTGCCTTCGAGCGTGATGACTTTGTTGCCGTTGTCGCCTTTACCCTCGCTCGTGAAGATCGAGGTCTGCATGTCACTCACCCAAACGGTGTTGAACGTCTGCTTAATGTTGTCGTAGCCCATCAGGCTCCGCCCGGTAAACGGCCTGCCCATCATTTCGCCGTGGAACTCCTCTTCCAGGAAATGCCCATTCAAGGTCCAGCTTGTTTTCGCCGTCCCCTGGCTCACGTTAGGCGAGCCGCCCGGCTCCATCCAACACTTCACCTCCGCCTTCCAATTTCCCACGAAAGCTTCGAGCGCTTTGTGCGCGGGGCCCGGCGTGCCGGCAGCTTCCATCCTTTTCTGCATCTCCTGTTTTTCTGCGTCAGATTTCCCGGAACCGGATTTATCCTCGGGCCGATCGATTACTGCAGTGGAGCCACTATCATTATCATTATGTTTCATGATTTTTTCTTTCTCGTGATTGATTGAGTTGTCCTGCAAATGCACGACTTGCATTTCGGTTTACCACCAGGACCATAAACCTAAGCTGGGAGGAGGCCTTGCTTCAATGGGGTGTTACCCGACCACGCTGATTCAGAAGGGCGAGAATGAGTCAAAAAAAATGGGGACAAAAGGATTTTTGAAAGGAGGAACGTGATCTGCGCTTGCCGGAGAGGAAACTGCGGGTTGACGCCGGGTTGACCCCCCTTCTCGACTCCGGGAACTTATTCGTCCCTTTCGATCCTGGCTGCGGCTGCCAATAGTGGCGCGAGTATCCGATCATTACCCGTTACAAACCCGTTACTCGACCCGTTACAAATCGCTACGTTCTGCATTCTTCGTTCTTCACTCAAATATCCCAACGGGATTGCGTCATACCAGCCCAGGGTTGCGAGGAACGAGCTACCCTGGGATCGCTGCCCCCAAAATTTATTTTCCGCGGCGCGCATTTCCTTCCCCCTCCGTTACACGTGCGCGCCGCCAATTCAACCATTCATGGTCGTCCTCAGCCTTTAGCATTGAGCCTTCTTCCGACCAACCCGCGCCAAATCCACGCAAGCCCAAAGTCGCCTGCACATTCCCGGGTAGGACCACATTCTGCATTTGCATGCCGGCCATGGATGGAGATGCGTGTGAGTTGGGTGGAGATGGCTGGAGTTTCCCATAGTCACGAGCAGGTAATCGCCAGGCGTTTGAACGGTAATAGTAGGCTCTCGACCACCGATAACACGGGCAAAACCAGGCTTTTAGCTGAGCGAACGATCCTACCCGGACGCGGCAAAGGGGAAAGTGCTTTTGGTAAATGGTAAAGAATTGCAGAGCCCTCCTGTTGTGTGGTGTTTGATTTTGTGCTCCCGACTCCCGGACTGATGTGGCTACTTGTCATAATGGTCCTACTTCCTTTCTTCGAGCCGAACGGCTGCGGTCCTCGACAAAGAATTTGTGTCTCTACCTATAGGGAGATGTAGGGCAATGAATTAGTTTGGCGGGAAGTGCTTGATGGGCAAGGATTTGCGCTGAAAATGGGCCCAAAATTGGGTCGAAAATGGCTGGCGGAAGGCGAGAGTCCAAACGGGGTGGCTTTTGTAAGTCGTTGATAATCAAGGAGCGGGCTTCGAACTATTTTTTTGTAATGGCTCTCCGCGACCGCGAGAGGGACCTCACCGCGCAGTTCTTCACCGTATCCGGAAGACAATTTTGGTAACCGGTATGATTGCCTCGCGACGCTGCAGAACATTGCCCCGTCCGGGTAGGACCGGGCAGTTCCTTCAATTATTCCTGAACGGTCCTGGCGCTGCTTTGCATAATCCAATCAAGCTTGGGCGGCCTATTATCGAAAACAACGAAAGCCGATACAACCCGCGCCAATTCCACGCAAGCCCAAAAGCGACTTCCCGACCGAATCGGGCGCGATCAAAATTGAGTGGCAAACGGGCGACGAAAGCCCGCCTGCACCTTTATTCCCCTCGTTTGTATTACATGGCCAAAGTTCCTGCATTGCCGCTTGAGTTTCTCAACCCGCTGCAATACACCTTTGACGGCAACTAACTTGGCGTGGATCGGAATATCCTATGTTTATCCGTGAAATTAGAACTCGCAACTATTCAATCCATCGTGATTCAAAAATAAGACTTTCTCCCTTGACTGTGCTTGTAGGTCCAAACGGAGGCGGTAAGTCCGCACTTTTTGAAGCGCTGTTGAATTTTTCCATGATTTCTCGCGGAAATCTCAGGCAGGCATTTAACCGTTACCCGTTTTCTTTTCGAGCTACGCTACACCGAGGAGCGGTTGCACCGGGACGAATTAGCTTCTTCGTTGAGATGTCAGAACAAGAAAACTCCAACGAAAGTCTGATTTACGAAATAGCCTACGCCCAGACGGGCGCAAATGAAGACGCCCCAATTTTTACGATTTTTAACGAGCGTTTAATCAAAAATCCAGGACAAGAACCGATCTTCGACCGCAACGACCCACCGCAGCAGCTTGATGGCTTGTTGGACAACGATCGACCGTTGTTCTCCGCAATGCGGCAAGCGCAAATTATGGGCAGGAAACTAAATTTTGAGCCGCTAGTAATTCATTGCTCTCAACAAATCAGCCGTTTCAACCGCTTCCGGCTCGAGCCATCGATCCTGTCCCTCCCTTCAAGATTGCCAGAAATCCCCGAACCAAATGTTAGCGTTTCCGCTCCAGCTCCGCGAATCGGTTATGGAGGAGATGATTTGGCCGCGACTCTTTACCACATGAAAGAGGTCGCTGCTCCGGAATTAGAAACGATCAAAGCGCTAATACGCGAAATTGAACCAAGTTTTCAGGATTTTGAATTCAACGTGCTCGGCACTGATCGTGTTGGATTCTCGGCGACATTTTCTGACGGCCGACAAACAATAGCCGCTCCGCGGCTTTCCTCCGGCATACTAACGTTCATTGGGCTTGTAGTTTTGGTTAGTTCTCCAAACCGTCCACCGGTAATGATGATTGAAGAGCCGGAGAATGGCTTGACTCCTCAAGCGGTTGCGGTTTTTTACCGCACGCTCAAGGCGCTTACTCAGAATGCGGATTCTGCGAAACGGGCGCAAGTTCTGATCTCGTCCCATAGTCCCTTCGTTATTTGCGAAGCGTGGAATGGGAATAGCCGGGATTTTATTCATCAAGTCAAAGTCGTCGAGGGGCGCTCGCAAATTCGCAAGTTTTCAGATGTAGCTGATCAAGCAGGCGCAGTGCTCGCTAAGGATTCTCAAGGCCAGAGAACGATTCTAGGTCTAAAAACAGCGGAGGAAGTAATGGGGGGGAGGTTTTCGTAATGGCCTTCAACCGCGGCCCCAACGTCTGGTGCGACTCGCGCGCCAAAACGGGGTCAGAACAAAGTATTTCCGATGATTGACCGCTCCCGAGTGCGAGCGAAACAACTCCAATCCATCCAGTGCAGATACTTTGTTCTGACCCCGTTCTGTGTTTGTGTTCATCGTCCATGAATATTCTTACACTTGCCGTGGGCGGTTTTTGTTTCTTGTCAGCGCGCCCGAAATGACCTTCCACGTGCGCAACCCTTGCAATGAAACCGAATTTGGCAGGTGCGACAAGCCATGACAGAAAGAGCCTCTAAAAAACCTTTCAGAATCACGAGGCAGCAGCAAAAAGAGCTTCAACAAGAATTTGGTGCTCATTCCCACTCTATGACCATCGCCCAACAAATTCTGGATTTCGACCTGTACTTCATGCAGAAAGCATTTGGACTCGTTGATTCACAGCTCAAGATGGTGGACAAGTATATGACGGAAGACTTTCAGACAGAAGGTGACTCAGCCCTTGTTGACGACTGGGAATATCTCCACGCGATTGGATTTGTGACGGCCCAAAAGTATCTCACGTCCAGTTGCAAAGTGTTGGGAATGGAAGAAGAGAAGCCCAAAGCGTTTGCGGTCGGCCCAAGGGTTAATCCCGATGTGTGTTATGCAGCCGTGGTTAATGCTGTTGCAAATCACTGGAAGCATTCGGACGAATGGAACTTTGACAGGCTCTCAAAACTGGCGAGAGGAACCATTACGACAATCGAAAAGACGGGTGTCGATGTGACACAGTATGGGGCATATGTTGCATCTAATGTGTTTCAGAAGATGGACTTAAAGAAATTCGCAGACTTAACGGCGATTCTAAAACAATGGAGCGATGCTGTGGAGGCTGCATTTCCACGACCGTAACGCCTTTTAAATGCGAAAACTGATAGAGAAACTGTTTGGAATATTCCACACGTGGGAGTCGAGATTTGCTCTGACGTTTGTCGGATTGGTCGTCACCGTGGTTTTATGGGGATACGACCATTACAAAGAACAGAACCCGCGACTCAGAATGGAAGTTCTGAGCCGTGCCAATGTGATTGACGTAAAAGAGCAAGTCTCCGATTTAGATGTTATCTATAAGGGCGCGAGTTTGCGTTCAAACAGTCAAACTCTTGCAGTCGTCACGTTAAGAATCTCGAATGACGGAGCAGCGCCGATTCCGCTAAATGCTTATGACCCGTCTGCCCCTATTGGTGTGGAAATTTCCACAAAGGATGTGTCTTCGACTTTGAGTTCCAATCTCAACCTTCCTTTTTCACTCTCGGTTGAACCTGCCATCACAAAGGCTGAAGTCATTCTTGCGAGCCGAAACTATTTTCTAAAAAACGTGAACGTGCACCACACTGCGACGAATGCAATTTTCAATCCTGTAATTATTCAGGCGGGGGACAGGCTGGTTTGAAATTAAGCTTTTGGTGTTGCATGGCGAGGGGAAGGATTTTGACGTTAGCCCGTTGGGTGAAGTGGCAGCGGTCAAGGAAATCACGTTTACTCGCTTGGGTGTTAAAGACGCGCCGAAATCAATATTAGAGCAAGCATTCGGCGGAAGCTTTTTCATTCAGATGCTCAGGATATTGCTGTACTTCGGCATTGTTCTCTCCTTCCTAATTTTCATGGCAATCTTTCTTCCTGCGCTGGCAAGAGCCAAAGCCTGCGCGGTAGAGGTCAACGAAAAAAATAGTCGGAAAATAAAAGTAGTCGCATTCAAAACTCAACAATTGGAATCCGAAGCATCTCAAACATTTGCGCCAGAATTTGACTGGCTACTGAATTATTACATTGAAAAGGGTGATATGACTTTGTTGATGTTGAACGGCATAATTAATGATGAAATGGGATATATCAGGTGGAAGATACCGACACACAAGTATATGCAAATACGGTTGGACCTGTTGGAAAAGAATGTATTGAAACGAGAAGGCAAGGCTTACGTTGTCGATGCGAACTTTGTCAAATCCGTAAAAGCGTTTGGCGAGTTTGTGATTCCTGATTTTGAAAATAAGAGCAGGACAGTTTTTGAGAGCGGAACAGTAACCGAGCTTGGTTAAGCTCAAGGATGCAGACCTCGAAATAATTGGCGGACTTCCGAGACGAGGGCAAACGCGCAATCTTTTTGTAATTGTCACTCAATCACCGTTGCGGGATTTTATCGTCGTGACAGAAGTGAATCTGGTTACTAAAGCGGGAGCATTTCTACGCTTCTGGCTTCATTCAATTCGCCAAGCTTTCAATTATGGATGGGTCGTTTTCGGAGCTATTAGCAATTTGCTTCCTGTAGTGCTTTGGCTGATTCAACTCCAATCGTGGGGCAAAGTAGGTCTTCCCCAATGGGTGGCCAACAATCAGGCCGAAAGTCAGGTAATAGGCTTCGCGTTCTCTGCCCTCGTCTACCTGTGTTATGCGCCCTACAAGCAATTCAAAATGAGCAAGGAAGGTTTGTCGTCTCAAATCGCAGCATTGCAGAACGAAAAACAAGAATTACTGACAAACCATCAATCCGAAGTTGCAAAACTACGCGCGGAAATTGAAGACCTAAAAACGGCTGCCAATGACAAATCAAGGAAGGAATTCGATACCAAAGTTACAAAGTTGATGCTGGGTGAATTCCTTATGCAACTGCAAGACCAAGAATTCGCCGTCAGAAAGCTTTTCGATTACTCTTATGATGATGCAGCGCAAGGGAAAGCAAATTCGGAAAGGGTTGAATTACTGAACCGAATATTAGAATTCTTAGACAAAAATGTCAGCAGAGGTGCTGCTGCAATATTCCGAGGCGCGAAAGGCTCACCAATCCCCGCAGACGGGGAATGGAATATCTTCACAGATAAAATCAATGCGAAAAGGGCGATGGTTGCTGATTTAGAGGCGCATTACCTTGAGTTGAAAAAGATTTTAGAAAACGTCGATTAAAAACGGGCGCATAGTACCGTTTACGTACCGAAGTTTGGGAAACCGGCGCGGCAAGCAAAAGCCGGAATGAGCACGAGGCGACCCGGCAAAAGCGAAGTGCGCAAATTTTCCCGAATCCCGAAAGGAATTTCGTCCCTTTTGTCTTTGCAACTCGGCATAATTCGGGAGATTTGGGAGCTTAACCGGTCCAACATAAACTCATGAGTGCTCGCACTACTCGTTGGCTGGTTGCGGCGGCCATCGCCGTCCTGATTATTGGGGCCATACTTTCGCGCGCGGTCGAGCCGGGCGTCCGCGTCGAAAAAGTAATGCTGGCTACAAACACACCCGCGCTTCGAATTTTTCCCGCAACGGCGGGTCCACATCCGATTGCGCTGCTCGCTCATGGAAACGGCGGCTCGAAAGAGATGATGTTTCGTTTCGGGGAGGCGCTTGCCGCCGCTGGTTTTGATTGCTATTCCGTGGATGAGGCGGGATATGGAGAATCCCCGCAAGCTTGCTCCCTCACCAACGTCCTGCGCAATTTCCAGGAGCTCGAGCGGGCGCTTGACCCGGTGGATGTTTTCATCGGCCATTCGATGGGCGGTGGCGTTGGCGAATGGAGCGTGCTGGAAGCGGGATTTCGTCCGAGGCTCTTTATTGGGGTCGGCGCCCTGGTCAAGTTGGGCGAGCACGGGCCGCCGCTGCTCTTGTTGGCAGGTTTATTTGAGGAATTTTTTCGACCAGCCCAGTTGAGGGCACGAACGGATGCGCAAGTAGTGATTTCTCCCTGGTGCGAGCACATCGGCGAAGTTTACGATCCCGTGCTAACGAGGGCGGCGGTCACAGCCGCGTGCGCTACTGTTGGCAAGCCCGTGCCCGCTGCTCCGACGGCGTGGCGTTGGCGATTCGCCGGGCTGGTGCTGGGAATAGCGGGCGCGTTGGTCCTGATGTTTCGCCTGCCTGAACTGCATCCCCGCCTCGCCCGGATTCGCGGGTTTATTGTTCCCGGTGTTCTGCTTATCGCGCTCGTCCTGACTCTGGGGACGTGGGTGGGAGTAAGCCCGACGTTGCGTCGCATTCCCGCGCACCTTGTAGTCCTGGGTGTGGTATGGCTGGCGCTGGCCGGCCTCAGCAGGCTGTCAAGGAACCTGGTAGGGACGACTTCCACGTCGTCCCTACCGGGTTCCTTGGCAACCAAAACGAAAGGCTTGATTCGTTGTTTTCTGTGGCTGGGCCGAGGGAGCTTGGTGGTGGTCAGCGGGATATTGGCGCTCGGCTGCATGGCGGTTGGCGTTTTAACAGACATTTTTCCTTTTTTCATTCTCATGTCCATCTTTGGGATCGGCGCGCTGTTGCTGTTGCCGAGCATGTTGGTCGGCAGAATCGCTGCCCGCGGCGGGTCAAGGCGAGATGGCGACATTGCCATGGCCATCTTTGCGAGTTATGTCATCGGGATATTCATGCCACTGTTTTATTGAAGAGGGGATTGACACGATAGCGTTGCAACGGTTCGACCCGAATGGCGGCGAAGTGAACCGCGATGGCTGGCCTGACCTGATTGTGTTACGGTCAAAATCCCGAAGGGATTATAATCATTCAGCCCAGCGTTGCGACGCCCTAGCCGGGCCTGCCACGAGCGTCGCTACGCTGGGTTGGCGTTTTCACAGATTCATCTACCCTGAAAGGGTTGAATCCAAGTCCGGCACGCAGCATCATTACGCTATGCCACAATCGCTCGCAAATATTCTTGTGCATACGGTCTTCTCGACGAAGGAACGCCGACCGTTTCTCCGTGACAGAGTGTTGCGCGAAGAACTGCACCGTTATCTCGGTGGGATTCTGTCGAATCTCGATTGTCAACCGATCATCGTGGGTGGCGCGGATGATCACATGCACCTTCTGTGTGCCTTATCGCGCACTTGCGAAGCCGCGGAGATGGTAAAGGAGTTAAAACGCGGTTCGTCTTTGTGGTTGAAGACCAAGGCTGCGGACTTGCAGGATTTTGCCTGGCAAAATGGTTACGGGATTTTCTCGATCGGCTTTTCACAGATTTCATCGGTGCGCGATTACATTGCCGGGCAGGAAGAACATCATCGCAAGGTGTCGTTTCAGGATGAGTTCAGGCAATTGCTGCAACGATATGAAATCGAATTCGACGAACGTTACGTGTGGGATTGATGCAACCCTTTCAGGGTGGGGGATTTTGGATATGTGTGACCTCCCCCAGGGTAGCTCCTTCGTCGCAACCCTGGGCTGAAGGATGCAATCCCTTTGGGATTGGGATACGCAATACTCTCTACTACCAATAACAATAAATATTTATTGACAAACGATAAGCGTTAAATCATGATAGGCATACAAAATTTGCAAGAAACCCTATGAAAAGAGGCTCAACCATATTCCTTCGGGTAATCATTGTGCTCATTGGCGTCGGCGCTCTTACTCTCTTGCTTTGGGAACCGCACATCGAGGGCAGGAACGCACACGCTACGCTTTTTCAAATATACTTTAATGATCCTTTCCTGGCGTATGTGTACATCGGCTCGATTTCGTTTTTCGTGGCCCTCTATCAGGCATTCAAGGTTTTGGGATATGTCGGATCAAATAAGGTATTCTCGCAGGCAGCAGTAAAGGCTCTGCGAATCATAAAATATTGCGCGATAGCCATTATCGGTTTTGTCGCGGTAGGAGAAATCTTCATTTTGTTGAGCAAAAGTGATGATCGTGCAGGCGGGGTTTTCATGGGCATCCTCATCACCTTCGGCTCGGTCGTTATCGCCACCGCGGCGGCGATGTTTGCACGGATTTTGCAGAGTGCCGTTGAAATAAAATCGGAGAACGATTTAACGGTGTAACGAGACCGATATGGCAATCATCATTAACATCGACGTCATGTTGGCGAAGCGGAAAATGAGTGTCACAGAGCTGGCAGAGAAAGTCGGCATTACGATGGCCAATATCTCCGTATTGAAAAACGGCAAGGTGAAGGCGATCCGACTATCAACCCTGGAAGCAGTCTGTAAGGCTTTACACTGCCAGCCCGGCGAAATTTTAGAATATAAATAGTAGGAGCACTGGGGACGAAATCATGGCTCTTCTTGCCGTACATGTGATAGGCAAATCTCCTGTCTCCAATCCCCAATTTCACTTTCTTGCAGTTTCTTGCACTTTCAAAACTTCCCCATTTTCTTGCCCCATCTTTTTGCCTGCTCTCGGCCCTTTTCCGGCTTTTGTTACGGCTGCAGTTACCCTTTTGTTACGGGTTTGTAACGGGTCGGACCTCAATTCTGATCCCATTTTACCGAGATGTTACGGGTGTTACGGCTCTAAAGGGGGGTAAGGGGGTGAAGCCCGTAATACCCTGTGTAATCTTGAGCCGTTCGCTCCCCTCAGGGTAGCTCCTTTGTCTCGGCGGCTGGGCTGCCGAACGTCGGCCTCGCAATTAACGCAATCCCTTTGGAATTGGGTTTTGGAGGTAGCATTGTTATTGACGATATGCGAAAAGAGGCTACGATGCCGGAAGAGCCCTCTTGAAATCAAATTTGCGAATGTCACGTCAATACTCTGTTCGGAGTCAAACTGCCCGCTGCTTAAGTCCGCGCGCATTCACCCTGATTGAACTGCTGGTGGTCATCGCGATTATCGCAATTCTCGCCGCCATGTTGCTGCCGGCCCTGTCAAAGGCAAAGACCAAAGCCCAGGGCATTGGCTGTCTTAATAACAATAAGCAGCTCGGTGTTGCCTGGCAGCTTTACTCCGGCGATTACAACGATTACGTCGCAAATAACTTCGGCGTTACCGAAACCCGTACGGCGGTCTCAACCGGCACCTTCGATAACTGGGTTAACAATGTCATGGATTGGACGACGGACCCGTCCAACACGAACACCACCTGGGTGAAGAACGGCGTCATGGGGAAATACACGGCCGGGGCCGTCGGCATTTACAAATGTCCGGCTGATGTGTATTTGGCCCCCCCGCAACGCACGCTAGGCTGGTCTCAGCGCAATCGCAGCATGTCCATGAATTCATTCTTTGGCCGATTCAGCACAACTTACAACCAGACGACTCATTATTTTTTCCCCCAATACAAATTGTGGCTCAAACAAGCGCAGGTCCCTAAACCGTCTAAAACCTGGCTGTTCCTCGACGAGCATCCGGATTCCATCAATGACGGCTATTTCGTAAACAGCGATACAGCGACTGCCTGGCAGGACATTCCTGCTTCCTATCATAATGGCGCCTGCGGGTTTTCATTTGCCGATGGCCATGCCGAGATTAAGAAATGGAGAAGCGCAGCTTCCAAGTATCCGGTGCAATACTTTTACCCAGTGACCAAGACCTTTGATGCCGCTGGCCAGGCTGACTTCCAGTGGTACCGTGAACGAACCGGAATGGTGGATTCAAGAGGCATTTCCTACTACGGGTATTGAAGCCAGCCCCACCTCGTCCCCGCCTGGCTACTATAGACTTTTCCATCATTCCACCCCTCCAGTCCAAAGGCAGCTCTCCCTGCCATCATCTGCACCTCGAACGCAAGGTCAGAACCCGGCCATTGCCGCACCTCACCCATGGAATCAGGACCGAATTGCAGGCGGTTACGATCTCTATATTACTAACACACAAAAACAACACTTGAAGCACATGACAACCAAAACCCGTACATTATCCGAAGAAGCATTGGGACAGATTCTTACCGAAGCAAGAACTCATAGCGTCTGGCTGCCGGAACCAGTGAGTGATGCTCTGCTGGTTCAGATTTACGACTTGATGAAGTGGGGGCCGACCAGCGCGAACTGTTCTCCGGCGCGAATCGTGTTTGTTAAGTCCACGGAGGCTAAAGCAAAACTGCTGCCCTGCATGGCCGAAGGGAACGTCGAGAAAACAAAGGCCGCGCCGGTGACCGCAATCATCGCCCAGGATATGGAGTTTTATGAAAAGCTTCCGAAACTTTTTCCGTTTGCGGAGGCGCGCTCGTGGTTCGCTGGAAACCAGCCCTTTATCGAAGTAACAGCATTCCGCAACAGCAGCCTGCAAGGCGCGTATTTTATCATTGCCGCTCGTTCAGTCGGTCTTGACTGCGGTCCGATGTCGGGCTTTGACAACACCAAAGTAGATGCGGCCTTTTTTCAAGGGACATCCTGGAAATCCAATTTTATCTGCAATCTCGGTTACGGAGATTCGAGCAAACTTCGCCCCAGAGCACCACGCCTTGAATTTAATGAAGCCTGCAAAATCGTGTAAGATTTTTGGCGACCGTAGGTTATCCGCGAATCCCGAAAGCTTTCGGGACAGGTTAAGCGATTTGGCACGAAGAGTGTCCTGGCCGGACGGGCCGTCTTGTTCAAAAAAGAAAGAAGAGCAGGTTTTCGTGCTTTTCTTTGGGTTGCACAATGTTATCGTCAGCCGTCCCCCCGAGGAACGTTCGAGAGAGTTTGGAATGAAAATGAGCGGCAAAATTTGTGCGAGCAGCGCAGGTCGCAGGGCTGAAGAAGAAGGATTTACGCTAATCGAGTTGTTGGTAGTGATTGCGATTATTGCGATTTTGGCGGCGATGCTGTTGCCCGCGCTCAGCAGAGCGAAATCGAAAGCGCTTCGGACCCAGTGCGTAAATAATGAACACCAAATCGGCATCGCACTGAACATGTACTGCGCTGATAACAATGATTTTTATCCCGCGTATGACAACTGGGCGACCTGGGGAGGCGACACTGGCAATGCGGCGTATAGCGCTTATCATGGCGCGGGTGAAAGTTGGACGAATCGCGTGCTGAATCGATACACTCAAAATCTAAAGACGTATGCTTGCCCGGCTGATCATGGAGATTCGATTCCCAATCGCATAACCGTTCCGAACATCACTTGTTACCAGGCCTGGGGTAATAGTTATCTGATGGCATGGGCGGTGGAACGATTCAAGGTGCAGCACGTAGGCGGGGATTCAACTCAGCCGATATATAGCGCCGCTGGTGCTCCGATCAAAGGCAGCCGGGTAGCGGTGAGGCCGACAACGAAAATCTTTTTGGGTGATTGGCCCTGGTTTGGGGATCGTGATCCGAATGACCCGCGAAGTGTGTGGCATAACGATAGAGGCAAATCGGTTTTTCCGACATTGTTTGGCGATGTGCATGTCGAGAATTTTAAGTTTCCGGCAAATTACAAGAACCTGGATGGGCAGCCGTCCGATATTAATTTCACTTATTGGTGAGTCTTCGAGTCGATTTGTGCGGCAAAGATTGAGCATTTGAAAAACGCACATCTCGTACTGGAACAGCAGGATCAATTGAGGGACATCTCTTATGCATGCAATCATGGGAATCACCGGCCAAATCGGCGGAGTTGTTGCGCGCGCCCTGCTCGCCTCAGAGCAACCCGTTCGTGCCGTCGTGCGAGATGCAGCCAAAGGACAGGCCTGGTCGGAGCGCGGCTGCGAAGTCGCGCTGGCGACAATCGATGACGCCATTTCTCTCGCGGCGGCTTTCCGGGGAGCGGAAAGTGTCTTTGTGCTCGTGCCTCCGAATTTTGACCCGTTACCTGAGTTTCCTGAGGCGCAGGCCATAGGTAAAGCACTGCACACCGCGTTGGTGCAGGCGAATCCCGCGCGAGCGGTGTACCTCTCGACGATCGGGGCGCAGGCAAACCAGTCGAACCTGCTTACTCAACACACGCTCATCGAGCAGGCCATCGGCGGATGGCCAAACCCGGTAACATTCTTGCGCCCGGCGTGGTTCATGGAAAACTCAAGTTGGGATTTGGCTCCGGCAAGGGAGCAGGGTGTGATTCCAGGTTTCCTGCAACCGCTTGACAAGCCGGTGGCAATGGTGGGCACTGCCGATATTGGGAAAGTTGCAGCCGAATTGCTTCAAGGTAACTGGAAAGGTCATCGCGTGGTGGAACTCGAAGGGCCGGAGCGTGTGACGCCGAATAAGATTGCCGCCACTTTCGCCGGGCTCCTTGGCCGTCCCGTGCGGATGCAAGCCGTGCCGCGCGCGTCATGGGAGGCACTTTTTAAGTCTCAAGGAATGAAGAATCCAACTCCGCGCATTCGCATGCTGGATGGTTTCAATGAAGGTTGGATCGATTTTGAAGACGGGGAAGCGGGCTCGCTAAAGGGAAATGTCACCCTGGAAACCGTTCTGAATGCCTTAATCAAACGGGGGACCGATGTTCATTGAGCATTGCGATGAACCGAGTCGTGGGCACGGCACGCAACCCCTTCAGGGGAATGGAAGTTCGATGCCTCAAACCCAGGGTAGCTCGTTCCTCGCAACCCAGGGCTTTGTTGCGGAATCCCTTTGGGATTCTCGGTTTGAGAAGGTTCAAGTTCCATTGAGCGGGCGAGAAGCGCGGCAGAATTTTTACATTCTACCGCGCTCCCATGCGCGAGACAGTCGTCCCAGGTCCAAGGGGCAAGGGCGACAGATAGGAGAGATTTTTCGGCCGTGAGCTCTTCTGGGAATGGTTTCAGTTGATCGCCTTGTATTTGAACTTTTGGCCACCCACCGAGACCTGCG
>Ga0193709_1000006_pt1 | contig 133070 bp, 119 predicted proteins | sample H3c2metaG_FD_160571 | JGI IMG/M metagenome (GOLD analysis project Ga0193709, IMG submission 160571) | Soil microbial communities from a riparian zone of the East river system, Colorado, United States - H3c2 | ecosystem: Environmental > Terrestrial > Soil > Riparian zone | place: USA: East...
TTCACCTCATAGTTCTCGGCGTCTTTTTCCCATGAGGCAACGTATCCATTCCCAAACCCTTTCCTTTACCCCCTCGGCGTCTTTTAATATGAGGCAACTCGCTCTGCAGTTGCCCCGATTCCTTTCTGTTGCCAAGCAAATCGAATAAGACTAATGTCTCGATGCTTCCGCAACCTCGGCAATTGATTGCACTCGTCATTTGAAACCAATACTATCAAAAATTGTGGTTACGAACGCGAAAACCAGCATGCCCTGGCAAAAGTATCATCCGCCGGTTGAAGCGGCGGACATTCTCGCAAATTGCAAACGACTTACTATCGCCAGCACGACCGATGAATTGATCGACCTGGCCTGTGGTGGGCCGAGGTCCGATTCCTTTGTCGTGAACTATGAACTTCCGGATAACGGCACAGTCACCGAGGCAACTGTCGCTCGCGTGCGAAACGGTGTCGTAGCGAATTATCCAGAGCCCTACATGCGGCGTCGCGATCCGGACTGCATGGTGATCGGTGACGGACTTCCCACAGACAAAGAATCTTACAAAACAAGGTTCGGCGCGGAATTTGGCCCATTGCGTGAGGAGACATTCGAGTGGTTGAAGGAGCAGGAACTGCTTTTATTCGGCTTTATCGCAGGCGGAGCGGGTATGGGTATGGACGCCATCGTGATTGCGCCTGCCAACGCCGGATTTTTTGCGCTCGGTCTGGCGATGTTACAGGGAATCATTCCAGAAGACATGATTCCCGCGAGCTTCGTCCCTCGAGCAATCATTTACGTCGCGCCGATATTCCGGCACACGCATTTCAATAAAAAGCAAGTGGTCGTCCACAATCGTCGGGATAGCTTGCACGAACTGTTCTCTTACAATTTGTATCCCGGTCCCAGCGCGAAAAAGGGCATTTACGGTGTATTGCTCGGCTTGGGTGAACGCGAGGGCTGGGTCACAAATCATTGTTCGACCGTTCAAGTCATCACGCCGTATGACAACGTCGTGACTATCATGCACGAAGGTGCCAGCGGAGGCGGCAAAAGCGAGATGCTCGAACAAGCCCATCGCGAACCGGATGGCCGGTTGTTGTTGGGGGAAAATCTAGTGACGGGCGAAAGGCGTTACCTGGAGATTCCACGCACTTGTTCCCTGCAAGCCGTAACCGACGATATGGCCTTGTGCCATCCATCGCTTCAAGAGGGCCATGGCAAACTCACTCTCACCGATGCTGAAAACGCCTGGTTCGTTCGCGTCAATCACATCGACCATTACGGAACGGATGTTCATCTGGAGAGACTTACCGCTGAACCACCGGTCCCATTGCTGTTCTTTAATATCGACGCTCCACCTTTGGGCCGTGCCTTAATCTGGGAACACATTGAGGATGCACCGGCCAAACGTTGCCCGAATCCGCGCGTTATCATTCCGCGCCGGGTATTTCCCAGCGTCGTGGAGGGAGCTGTGGCGGTGGACATCCGCAGTTTCGGCGTGCGCACGCCGCCCTGCACGAAAGAGAATCCAAGTTACGGCATTCTCGGTCTGCTTCACATTCTGCCGCCAGCGCTGGCCTGGCTCTGGCGATTGGTTTCACCACGCGGACATGCCAACCCAAGCATTGTGGAGACCGACGGCATGACCAGCGAGGGCGTCGGTTCTTATTGGCCGTTTGCGACAGGCCGCCGGGTGGATCAAGCCAACTTGCTGCTCAAACAATTTGCCGAGAACACGCGCATGCGCCATATCATTTGTCCCAACCAACATATCGGCGTCTGGCGCGTTGGCTTCATGCCCCAATGGATAGCGCGGGAGTACATGGCCCGTCGTGGCGCAGCGAAGTTTCGCCCAGAACAATTGCGTCCCGCTCGTTGTCCTTTGCTCGGCCATACGTTGCATCAACTCCAGGTCGAAGGCCGTATGATCGCGCGCTGGTTTTTGCAAGTGGACACGCAACCCGAAGTGGGTGAAGAAGCCTATGACGCAGGCGCGAAAATCCTGCACGAATTCTTCCAAAAGTGCCTCGCGGATTTTCAGGATCCCGACCTGGATCCACTCGGAAAGCAAATCGTCACTTGCTTCCGGGATGGCGGCAAGTTGGAGGATTACGAGGAACTTATTCCCGCGCTTTGATCCATCGTTGATGGTCTTCGCCGGCCCTCGTCTCGAGCCCCGTTCGCTCAATGGACATTCCTCCCGAAGCCGAAGTGGTATCGTTCCTGGGCGTTGACTAACCAGCCAAAAACCGGCAAACCCAATTCATCGTGCGTATCCTGAAACATTTATTTGAAAACAACCGCGCCTGGGCTGATGGGATCTCCCAGGCGGACCCGGAATTTTTCCAGAAGCTTTCTCGCCAGCAAACGCCCAATTATCTTTGGATCGGTTGCTCCGACAGCCGCGTGCCCGCCAATCAGATTGTTGGTCTTTTGCCAGGCGAAATGTTTGTTCACCGCAACCTCGCAAATGTGGTTTCGCACAGCGACCTCAACTGCCTCTCAGTGCTGCAATTCGCCGTCGACGTTCTGAAAATCAAACACATCATTGTTTGTGGACATTACGGCTGTGCAGGCATAAGGGCAGTGCAACGGGGTGAACGGCTTGGTCTGGCAGACCACTGGCTGTGCCACGTCGAAAACGTTCGTCAGAAGCACATAACGACCTTTCCTTCGCCAGCGGATGAAACGGCAGGAGCTAACCGGCTAAGCGAGCTAAACGTTATCGAACAGGTGATCAACGTTTGCCATACCACAATTTCGCAGGCCGCATGGCAGCGCCGCCAGGAATTGACGGTGCACGGCTGGATATACCGTGTTGAGGATGGGCTTCTGCGAGATTTGAACGTCACCGTAAGCGGTTTGGAGGAGATAACCCCGGCCTATCACGCCGCAATTTCGGCTTTAACATCCCGGGATCGCTAGAAAATATGGCGATTTTCAACGCAAGGACCTAGACTCGGCCCGTGAAGAATCAGAACTCTTGGTTAACCGTTACATTTGTAATCGTTGCGTCGATTCTCGCGCCGAATTCTCGAACGAGTTCGTTGGCTCAAAACCCGCCCCGCCCGAAGCCTAATCTCACTCCCGTCATCCTCAGAGACGTCGAAAAGAAATTTGTTCCAGACCCACACATGGGAATATTTCACCTCAGCCTCGAAACGAATGCCGACGTCATAGTCCTAAGTGGTGAGGTGGACCAACCGGAAGCCAAAGCAGCCGCGCTCGAAACGATACAAGGATTACCCGCAAAAATCGCTGACCACGTCACCGTGCTTCCGGACCAGCGATTCGGCGAAAAAATCTGGGGTGTCGCAACTCTCAGTGTGGCTAGCGGGCGTGAAGAACCCGACCACAAGGCTGAATTGGGCACGCAAATTCTTATGGGCCGAGTCGTCCGCGTTTGGAAAGGGACTCGCCATTGGTTTTACGTCCAGTCTCCGGATGGCTATCTGTCCTGGATCGAAAGTGGTTCATTCGTGCCTTGCACCAGAAAACAAGCTGATGCCTGGACTAATGCGCCACTGCTCATCGTGACCGCATTCGAAGAGCGTGTCCTCGAAAAACCACGGGTCGATGCTGAATCGGTATCCGACGTCGTTATGGGCGATCTCGTCAAGCGAACCGGCGAACGAAAGGGTTGGCTTTCAGTCGAACTGCCTGACGGTCGCGCCGGGTTCCTCCCCAAAAAGGCGGTGCAAAACTATAAATCATGGACGCAGGCGAGACACCCGACGGCCGAAAACATCGAAAAGACTGCGCGCATGTTTCTTGGCCGGCCATATCTCTGGGGCGGAAATTCGCCCAAAGGACTTGATTGCTCTGGTTTCTGTAAACTGACGTTCATGATGAACGGCATCGAACTGAGTCGTAATGCGGGCGAGCAAGTTCGCCAGGGCAGTGAAGTCCCGCTCGATCCGGAATTCTCGAAATTGAAGAAGGGCGATCTGCTATTCTTTGGTTGGGCGCGCAGCCAGGAGGGCCCCGAATGGGTGACGCACGTCGCCATTTATCTTGGAAACAAATCCTTCATCCAATCTGCCGAAAGAGTTAAAATCAGCAGCCTCGATCCAACTGCTCCCAATTACGACGAACATCACTCGCGTTCTCTCCTTTACGCCCGCAGAATTCTACCTTAGGTAAGCACGTGGATTTTTGATTCAAATGAACAGTTCAAACAATTCATCGCCGTTTGGCGCTCCGGGAATTGAGCCGCGCTGGACGCGCAGCGCCAAAGAAGGAATCGGCACCGCCTACCATACCGGCTGCCGTGTCTGGTTCACGTTAAGCCACGGCATCATTAACGAAATTTACTATCCGAACGTTGATTGCCCGAATACACGAGACCTCCAATTTCTTATTACGGATGGCGAGACCTTTTGTCACGAAGAACGCCGCGATCTTGAACACAAAATCGAGTATCCGGAAAAAAGCACGCTCTATTATCGACTCACCAACTCAGAGCCCTCGGGCCGCTATCGCATTATCAAGGATGTGATGACCGATCCTCACTCGTCGGTTTTTCTCATGTCCACGCGCGTCGAGGTTCCGGATGAGCGCCTGCGCCAAAAACTGCGCCTCTACGCTCTGCTCGCGCCGCACATGCGCGGCCTCGGCCAGCACAACTCCGCCTGGTGGTACGATCTGGATGGCCGGCGACTCTTCCATGTCGAACGCGATAGCCGCCACATGGTCTTTGGCGCTTTGCCGGATTTCACGCGCCGTTCGGTCGGCTATGTCGGCTTCAGCGACGGTTGGCAGGACCTAATGGACAATTTCAAAATGGATTGGGAATTCCAGAAGGCTGAAGATGGCAATATCGCACTTACCGCCGAAATTGATCTTTCTCGTGGACTCGAATTTGTCCTCGGCGTCGCCTTCGGCCATAGTTCTCAAAGTGCGTCGACCAAGTTATTGCAGTCACTCGCGACTCCTTTCAATCAACAGCGCGATAATTATTTGCGCCAATGGAAACGCACCCTTCCGACGCCTCAGAATGACTTGAGCGATCAGACCGGCGATGGCGGCCATCTTTATCGTCTGAGCCGGGTGGTTCTACTGGCCCATGAAGACAAGGTCTATCCCGGCGCTCTCGTTGCTTCAATGAGCATTCCCTGGGGAGAGAATAAAGGTGACGGCGATCTCGGCGGTTATCATCTTGTCTGGCCGCGCGACATGGTCAAAAGCGCTTCGGCTTTGCTTGCCACGGGCCAGACCAGCACTCCGCTGCGGTCGTTGATTTGGCTTGCCTGTTTGCAAGACGACGATGGAGCCGTCCCGCAAAACAGTTGGATCAACGGCGAAGCCTATTGGCACGGCAAACAACTCGACGAAGTCGCCGCGCCCATTCTGCTGGCCTGGCGATTGCAACAGGCCAACGCTCTGGGTCTTTTTAATCCCTGGAAGCTCGTATCACGCGCCGCGCGCTATCTTATTCTGCATGGGCCCGTTACGGGACAGGACCGCTGGGAAGAAAACTCGGGGTACTCTCCTTCAACAATTGCCTCGATCATCGCAGCCCTCGTTTGCGCTGCCGATTTTGCCCGAAAGCAGAACGGGCAAGCCGCGGAGCAACTCGCCTCCTTCATCCTCGATTACGCTGACTGGCTTTCCGCTCATGTCGAGGATTGGACGGTCACCAATCGCGGAGAACTTGTTCCGGACAAGCCGCGCCACTATATCCGCATCAATCCCGCAAATCCCGAACGGCCAGATGACGTTTCCAATCCTGATACCGCCGGAATTTCAATTTCCAATGGTGGCGGCCTCCATCCGGCCCGCAATGTGGTCAGCACTGAATTTCTCGATCTGGTTCGGCTCGGGATTCGTGATGCCAACGATCCTATTGTGAAAGATTCTTTAGCGGTGATCGATCAGGTCCTCAAATACGATTTGCCACAAGGCCCCTGCTGGCGTCGCTACAACCATGACGGCTACGGCCAAAAGGATGATGGCGCATCTTTCGATGGCGCCGGCACCGGACGTTGCTGGCCTTTGTTGACCGGCGAACGCGGTCACCACGAACTCGCTGCCGGACGCGATCCAACGCCATTTATTCGCGCAATGGAAAAATTTGCCAATGAAGGCGGCATGCTCCCCGAGCAGGTTTGGGACGGGCCATCGTTGCCGGAAGCGCGCATGCATCCTGGCATGCCTGCTGGTTCAGCCATGCCACTCTGCTGGGCCCACGCCGAATACCTGATGCTCGTTCGGAGCCGCAAAGATGGCCGCCCTTTCGAATGTCTGCCACAGGTACAAGAGCGCTACGCCAGGAACAAAACGCCCAATCGCTTCGAAATCTGGACGCTCGCCCATCAACCGGCCCGCATTCAAAAAGGCAAACCGCTACGCATCATCACCGATGCGCCCGCGACCGTTCGTTGGACCGCCGATGACTGGAAAATAAGCAGCGATTCCGAAATTGCCGAAACGAGCATCGGCTGTTTTTATCTGGACCTGCCGGCCGCCAAACTCAAATCCGGCTCAAGAATCCTTTTTACGTTCCACTGGAAAGATAAATGGGAAGGCCGCGATTTTTCAGTTGAGATCGCGTGACGATTCAACCTTTGGAAGCCTTCGGTGACTTGTCGGCTGCAACACGACAGGCTTGTGCCACCGTATCCAATTCTTCCAAGAACTTTTCCCGCGCTTTCGCCGGCAATACACTGAGAACTTCCGCCTGCATTGCCACTGCGATTTCCCGCGCTGCTTCATACTTGCGCTTCCCCCGCGGCTTCAGGCGAACCCAATGCGCCCGTCGATCTTTCTCATGAGCCTGGCGCTCTACCAATCCTGCCTGTTCCATTCGCTCGAGCAACGAAGCGACTGTGTTTGGGTCGCTGCTCATCAATTCCGTCAGGCGACGCTGCGTGATTCCTTCGTTCTCCAGCAATGTGCGCATCACTGTGAATTGGTCTGGCGTCACTGCCAAATGCGCAATGCGTCGGCGGAACGCCTGGTTCAAGCCATACCACGCGCGCCGCAGTAAAAGCGGCAGCCTCCTTCGCTCCGGCGAATCAATCGGCAAGCCCCCAGTAGAATTCGGTTTTTCTTCGGGTTTCGACATTAGGCTTTCGAGCTTCAAATCATACGTATAAGTATTATTTGATTGCAAACTCAAACCCGGTGTAGAATATTTCGCCTGTTCCGAATGGCTTGGCAAACCGGACTTTGGTTTTGCTCAACCGGGATATATAATGCAATGAAACCGACGATTGTTCGCAACCTTCGCTGTTCGCTGTTCCTGTTTCTTTCACTTTGGACTTTGGACTTTGGACTTTGGACTGCTTCTGCCGCCGCCGTCCACGGCTGGCTTGCCTGGCGCGGCCCACAACAAAACGGAATGTCCCTCGAGAAAAATCTTCCGGACAAAATCCCAAACAAAGAGGCGGCCCTCTGGGTCGCCGATTTTCCCGGCCAATCGGCCCCTGTCATGGCCAACGGAAAACTTTATATCATGGGCTATCTCGGCGAAGGCCCGGACATGCAAGAAGGTGTCGCGTGTTTCGATGCTGAAACAGGTACAAAGCTATGGCAGCAACTGTATAACGATTTTCTCAGCGATACGGTCTATCAACGCTATGCCACCTCCAGCGCTGCCGTTGACCCCGAAACCGGCGACGTTTTTATGCAAGGAACGCAGGGCATCCTCGCTGGCTTCGATGCTGACGGCAAAGTGCTATGGCAACATTCGCTCATGGAAGAATTTGGCCGTCTCACCTTCCCCAACAGCCGTACCGCTTCACCCATTATAGATCAGGACCTGGTCATCACTCGCGGCATCACCGCAAACTGGGGCGCTCAAGGTCCGGCCGCCGACCGTTTTTACGCGTTCGACAAAAAAACCGGCGAGTTGGTCTGGGCATCGAGTCCGGGCGACCGCCCCAAGGACAATTCCTATTCCCATTCCTATTTCGGATGGCTTGGAGGCAAACGCGTTTTCTACTCGGCTACTGGCGATGGCAGTGTCGTCTGCGTTAATGCTCGAACCGGTGACCCCCTATGGCGTGTGAGTTTGTTTAAAGCCGGAATCAACGCGACAGTTGTCGTCCACAACAATGACAAAGTCATCGCGGTCTATGGCACACCTTACGAACCGGGTGAAATGGTCGCCTTCAAAATCCTTGATGTCAGTCCAACAAATGCGGCCGCTGGGCCAGTCGTCCTTGACCGTTCAAAAGTTCAACTCTGGGCTGCCGATCTCTCCACCTCTGCCAGCGCTCCAATCCTGGTTGGTGATACCATTTATCTGGTCACTGAAAAAGGCGATCTCTCGGCCGTAGATGCAAACAGCGGCAAAATCCTCTGGAAGATGAAGCTCGGTGTTGAAGAACGCAACTCATGCCCTCTCTTCGCTGACGGCAAACTTTACGTTCCGATGCTCGATGACCCCGCTACCAAAGCTGATACCGGCGAAGCTGGAACCACCGGCGCGTTTTACATTATCAAACCTGGCGACAAACCCGAAGTGCTCACCCACATCGCTCTTGATGGCCGCTGCTTCGGAACTCCTGCAGCTTACAATGGCAAAGTCTACATGCAGACCACCCGCCACCTCTATTGCTTCGGCAAGAAGGGGAACAATCCTGGCCTGGCTGCCGAACCGGCTCCGGAAAAATGGCCGGCCGCAGGCCCGGCCAAATCTTTGCAGATTATTCCATCAGAAGTTTTGCTGCGCCCCGGCCAGACCGTCTCTTTCCGCGCTCGCTCGATTGATGCCAATGGTTTCACCGTCAAAGAAGAGAACGCGAATTCTCTCAAATGGGCCAGCTTCATCCCCCCCACCGCACGCGTCAAATCCACGATGAAAGCCGAATTCAACTCTGACGGGCAACTCGTCGCTTCGAACGAAACTGTCCCGTCCGCCGGCGCTTTTGAAGCGACCGCAGGTGATCTCAGGGGTTACATCCGTGGCCGGGTCCTGCCATTTCTTCCGCTGCATCAGGATTTCGAATGGATGACTCTTTCCGAAACCAATTCTGCCGACGGCACTCCATGGGCCTATCCCCCGTTGCCCTGGATTGGCGCTCGATTCAAATTCGATGTGCGCGAAAAAGATGGCAGCAAGGTTCTTGCAAAAACCGCCGACAATCAATTCTTCCAGCGCGCCACCGTATTCCTTGGCGCGCCCGACGCAAAGAATTACACGATCGAGGCTGACGTCATGAGCGACGGCAACAAGCGCCAGCATAAAATGTCCGAAGTTGGGCTCGTGAACCAGCGCTACTATATCGTCCTCAAAGGCAACGATCAGAAGCTCGAAATCAATTCCAATCAGGAACGTCTTCGTGTCGGCGAAGAGTTCCAATGGCAGCCCAATGTCTGGTATCATCTCAAGACGCGCGTTGACATCGCGCCCGATCAATCAGGCGTCGTCCGCGCTAAAGCCTGGAAAAAAGGCGAAGCCGAACCCGAAAAATGGACCATTGAAGTTCCGCACAAAACCGCTCACCCAAGCGGCTCGCCCGGACTCTTCGGCTTTTCGCCACAGGATATGAAAGTCTTCATTGACAACATCGTCGTCACGCCAAACTGAATCCTAATGTAGTTATGAAAACCTTTTCTCATCGCCTTTCCGATCCTCCCCGTCCTCGCTACGATGCCATTGCCACAAATTGGGCTCTCGGAATTTGTTTGGGATTTGGAGCCTGGAGCCTGGAGCTTGCGGCCGCCGACTGGCCCCAATGGGGCGGTCGCGACATGCGTAACATGTATTCTTCCGAAAAAGGCTTGCCCGCCACACTCGGCAAAGTTGAATTCAAGCCTGGCACCGAAGAAATCGATGCCAAATCCGTCAAGAATCTCAAATGGGCCGCCAAACTCGGTTCACAAAGCTACGGCAACGTCACCGTTGCTCACGGCAAAGTTTTCGTCGGCACCAACAACGAAAACCCCCGTGACCCCAAGCACGTCGGTGACCGCAGCATTCTCATGTGCTTCGATGAAAAGACCGGCGATTTTCTTTGGCAACTCGTCGTCCCGAAACTCGCTTCCGGAAAGGTCAACGATTGGGAGAACCTTGGCCTGCTTTCTTCGCCCACCATTGACGGCGATCGCGTCTATCTCGTCACCAGCCGTTGCGAAGTGCTCTGCCTCGACATCAACGGCATGTCCAACGGGAACGATGGCCCATTCAAAGACGAAGCCAAATATGTCGTCAAAGACGTCCTGCTCGACCGTGGTAAGCCAACCGAACATCCGGCTCCCCCCATCGAACCCGGTCCGAAAGACGCCGACATCATCTGGCGCTATGACATGATGGATGAACTTGGCGTATTCCCCCACAACGCCTCCAACTGCTCCGTCCTCGTTCAAGACGGCATTGTTTATGTCTGCACTTCGAACGGCCAGGACTGGACTCATTCCAACATCCCGTCTCCCAATTCGCCCAGCTTCATCGCCTTGAATGCAAAGACCGGCGAATACATGGGTGAAGACGATGCACACATCGGTCCGAGAATTTTCCACGGTCAATGGAGTTCCCCTTCGCTTGCCGTAGTCAACGGAAAGAAGGAAATTCTCTTCGGTGGCGGCGATGGCTTCTGCTACGCCTTTGATCCCAAGCCGGTCAAAGACGGCGACAACAGTTTTCTCAAAACCATATGGAAGTACGATTGCAATCCGCCTGAGCGAAAGAAATTCAAATATCCCGCTGCCGAGGGGCCCAGCGAAGTGAACGCGACGCCCGTCTTCTACAAAAACCGCATCTATATCGCCGTCGGCCAGGATCCTGAACATGGAGAAGGTGTCGGTATCCTCTCCTGCATTGACGCCACTAAAACCGGCGATATTACCCAATCCGGCAAAATCTGGAGCTACGACAAACTTCACCGCAGCATCTCCTCCGTCTCAATCGATCCCGACACTGGCCTCCTCTTTGTCGGCGATTTCTCCGGCTTCATTCATTGCTTCGATGCTGAAACCGGCAAGCTCCATTGGATCTACGACATGAAAGCTCATATGTGGGGTTCGACGCTGGTCGCGGACGGCAAAGTCTATGCCGGTGATGAAGACGGCGACTTCACCGTTCTGGCTGCAACGAAAGGCAAAAAACTTCCGGCGGACAAAGTCAGACCTGGCGGTCCCGAAAACGAGGCGGAACTCATCAGCGAAACCAATCTCGGCTCAGCCGTCTATGGCACTCCTGTCGTCGCTAACGGCGTCGTTTACGTCCAGTCCAATACCCATCTTTTCGGCTTTTACGACGCCTCCAAAAAGTCCGGTCCGACCGACCAGCCTGCCAGGCTCGACATCAATTTGAAGAAGGACTGATCGCCTTCGCGCTCCTTTCGCTCGATTGCCTCGTTCGGGCCGATGGAGAGAGGGTCGGGGTGAGGGGCTGTTCCTTGGCGGCACGTTGGATTGCTTGACGGGCGCGGCAATTTCCGTGCGATTGGCCTTTGCGCATGCTGTGACTGGTATTCAATACAGCCGCAGTCCCGCCCGACGGTTTTAAGCACACCCTCCTATCAATCGATCGGAGCACCCCTTGCGTCTCGTGTTCACTTCCGCTAACTTGCCCGCCGGAATGAGGCCCAGTCCGCATCACTGGTTGGACACGGCCTTTTTCGCAATATGCCCGAATCCTACATTCAAAATCTTTTTGCAACGCGCATCGGCGGAAATCAGTACGGCAAATCCCAGGCCATCTACAAATTTGAAAAAATCAAAAGAGCCAAACGCGCCGCGATCGTCAATCATTTCGGCGGCGAAATCATCGATCTGGGTGTCGGCGAACCCGACGAAATGGCATTTCCCGAAGTCGTTGAGAAGTTATGCGCTGAAGCGCGCAAACCTGAAAACCGCGGCTATGCCGACAATGGCGACGCCCTCCTGAAACAGGCCGCCGCCCGTTACCTCGAAAAAGTCTGCGGCGCAAAAGGTATCAACCCTGATACAGAAGTCCTTCACTCCATTGGTAGTAAAGCCGCCCTTTCGATTCTGCCAGCCGTCCTGATAAACCCCGGCGACTACGTCTTGATGACCATTCCCGGTTATCCCGTATTCGGCACGCACGCAAAATATTATGGCGGTCTCGTCCACAACCTCCCCTTAATCGAGGCGAACCAGTTTTTGCCAGACTTAAACTCGGTCCCGGCCGACGTGCTCCAAAAAGCCAAAGTGCTCGTGTTGAATTATCCAAATAATCCTACAGGCGCCAGCGCCACTCCCGAGTTCTTTGGCGAAGTAGTTGAATTCGCTAAAACAAATGACCTCGTCGTCGTCCACGACGCCGCCTACGCCGCACTCGTTTTCGAAGGCCGGCCCCTCAGTTTCCTGATCACACCCGGAGCGAAGGACGTATGCATCGAACTCCATTCCGCCAGCAAAAGCTTCAACATGACTGGCTGGCGTTGCGGCTTCGTCGCCGGAAACGAATTGCTCGTTCGTGCCTACGGCGACGTTAAGGACAATACCGATTCAGGGCAATTCCTTGCCATTCAACATGCGACTGCCTACGGCCTCGACCATCCCGAAATCACAGAAAAAATTGCTGCCAAATATTCTCGCCGAATGAACGGACTTGTCGAAGTCCTCGCCAGGCTTGGCTTCAAAGCCCGAAAACCCAAAGGCTCATTCTTTCTCTACGTGAAAGCGCCTAAAGCTGCTGTAAAAAAACATGGAACGCGCCTCGCCTTCCAAAGTGCCGAAGACGTTTCGCAATGGTTGATTACCGAGAAATTGATTTCAACCGTGCCATGGGATGACGCCGGTCCCTACCTGCGCTTCAGCGTCACCTTCGTCGCAAAAGATATCGCCGACGAAAATCGAATCCTTAGCGAGATTGAAAATCGTCTCCGCGAAGTGCAATTTGAGTTCTGAAGTGTGATAAGTGCATTTAACGCGGTGAGCCTGACGGTGGCTGCCCTCATCGTGCTCAAATGGGCGGCCCAAATTTGGCTTGAACGGTTGAACGTGAATCATGTGCGCGCACACGCCGGCACCGTGCCGGAGGCCTTCAAGAGCATCGTCGATGAAGCCACCTACCACAAATCCGTCGCTTACACGCTCGCCAAGGGAAAATTCGACCAAATCGAAACCACCTATCACGTCGCCATCCTTCTGCTCATCGTTTTTAGCGGCGTGCTTCCCTGGGCATTCAATTTGTTTACCCATTGGCTCGGCTCCTCGGCCTGGGCCATGGGCGTTTTCTTGTTCGCCGTCGGTTTAGCGCTCTCTTTACCCGGCTTGCCCATGGCCTGGTATCACCAATTCAAACTGGAAGAACGTTTCGGCTTCAACACTTCCACTCAAAAACTCTGGTGGCTGGATCGATTTAAAGGCCTCCTCCTTGGACTCGTCCTCGGCTATCCGCTGCTGGTCTTGATCTTGAAATTCGTCGATTGGACCGGCTCACGGTGGTGGCTCTGGGCCTGGGCCGCTTTGCTTGCTTTCCAAATGATTATGTCCGTCCTTGCTCCCGTTTTGATTCTGCCACTCTTCAACAAATTCACTGCATTGCCCGAAGGTTCCCTTCGCGACCGCCTGCTTAAGCTCGCAGAGAAGACCCGTTTCCGCGCTCGCAGCATTCAAGTCATGGACGGCAGCAAACGCTCACGTCATTCCAATGCTTTCTTCACCGGCTTCGGCCAATTCCGAAAAATTGTCCTCTTTGACACCTTGATTCAACAACTCGCCGATCCGGAACTTGAAGCCGTACTCGCCCATGAAATCGGACACTCCAAGAAAAACCACATACCCAAAATGCTCGTGATGTCCGCGCTCGCTTCGCTCGTCGGATTTTATTGCCTTTCGCTGCTCGCAAAACAGGATTGGTTTTACCGTGCTTTCGGATTTGCCCCCGGAAACATCGCTCCCGCTTTGCTGTTGTTCGGCCTGCTCTCCGGCCTCGTCACCTTCTGGTTTTCACCTGTCGCGTATTGGGGGTCGCGCCGCTACGAGTACCAGGCGGATGCTTTCGCAGCCAAAACCATGGACGAACCGCGCTCCCTCGTCGCCGCGCTTCGCAAATTAAATGAAAAAAACCTCAGCAATCTCACCCCTCACCCCATCTACAGCGGCTTCTACTATTCGCACCCCACTCTCCTCGAACGCGAGCAGGCGCTCGCGGCTGACTAAGTCCCATTCACCACGCACACACAATTCTCTCCGCCAAATTGATTTGGCTGCCGATTCGGGCACTCTGTATCATCGCGCCATTCGCCGTCCACCAGCAATCGATACTGATAACTGCCCGGCGCGAGCGAAACCGTCGTCTTCCAGGTTCCGGTCTTGTCCTTTCTCAAACTCAGCGGCGCTTGTTGCCAGCCAGTAAAATCCCCGGCCAGCAATACTGACTTAGCTTCTGTTGCCACGTAAGTAAAGGTAACCTTTTGTTTTGGGCTCTTTTGCTTTGCCATAACGCTCAGCCTGTTTCAATTTGGGCTTTGCCAACTAACGGCGAGATTGCTCCCGGGTGCTACACGGGTCAAGGCGATTCCTGAATCCAAGTGACAAATGGGGCGAACACCGACTAGGACCAAAACTCCAGGCAATTCAGAGTTTACGTATCAATTCTCCAAGCTAAATTTAAGTCGCGTTTGAACCTTGCAACAGAAATCGGAATTGGAGTGGCGATTCTATTGCTCGTATTCCTTTGCGGCCCCCTATTGCCCATGATTTCGGCCTTTTTGCATCGCAAACCTTAGCAAAGATCAGACCCGGAATACTTGCACAAAACATGAATCGGGAAGTTAAGGGTTCGCTCAAGTCTTTTGTCGTCGAACTACTGGTTTATGCCACACTCGTTGTCGGCTATTTTTTCCTCGTTCAGCATTTTCTGGCAGATTGGATCGCTCACGTGTTTCAAGGGGATCGTCGCGTCTACGCTGCCGCTGCGCTCGCTCTGATCGTGGGTCAAGGCATTGCGCTCGAACTGCTCACCGGCGCCCTTTTCGCTCTTATCAGGCCGCGCATGGACGACAAATGAACTTCCTCATCTCCGGCGCGCACATATCGCCGATTTATCTGATCTCCGTCGGATTCATCGTCGGCGTGCTCGGTGGATTCTTCGGCGTCGGTGGGAGTTTCCTCGCCGGACCAGCGCTCTATGCCGTCGGCGTTCCGATGAACTTCGTCGTCGGAACCGATCTGGCCCACATCGTCGGCAAATCAATCGTTGCAGCTCGCAAACATCGCGCTCTCGGCAACATCGATATGAAACTCGGGGCGATTATGGTGCTTGGCACCATCGCCGGCGTAGAGGCGGGCGCCCAAATTATCCAATGGCTAAAGCGCACCGCGCACATTGACATTGCTGTCGGAGTTACATTTATCGTCGTGTTACTGGGAATCTCCGGATTCATGACCTGGGAAAGTATCAAAACCCTTCGACTCCACGGCCACGGCAAGGCCACCAACAAAAATCGCGGACGAGAACATCCTTCTAAACGCGAACCTTCTGCCGCCGCGCACATCGCCCGTCGCATTCACGCCATCAACCTGCCGCCCTACATCAGTCTCCCGGTTTCCGGCGTCGAGCGAGTCTCCGTCTGGGCGATTTTAATTGTGGCGTTCGTCGGCGGGTTCTTCAGCGGCTTCCTCGGCGGCGGCGCAGGTTACATTCGCATGCCTTGCCTCATCTACCTGCTCGGTATTCCGACCCACATTGCCGTCGGAACAGATCTTTTCGAAATCATTATTTCGGCCAGCTACGGAACCATCACTCATGCGCTCAAAGGTAATGTCGATATCCTTATTGCTCTTGTCATGCATACCGGGGCTGCAATCGGCGCTCAAATCGGCGCCACTTTGACGCAATTCTTCGGCGGCGCCCGCATCCGCATGGCCTTCATCCCCCTTCCCATAATCGGCGTCATCATCATCATCCACGGCCTCCTCACAGGCCACTCTGCAAAATGAAGATTCTGATTTGCAGCGATGGTTCCGAACAAGCCGAACGCGCCATGCGTCTCGGGGCCGCGATTTCCGCCGGCTGCCATGCCGAAGTGACCTTGCTCGGGATTATGGAAAACGCCGGCGATTCACCAACCCTCCTCGACTCCCTCAAACGCGGCCAGGCCCTTCTGGAAGACAAGAAAATTCAGGCTGAACTCATCACCAAATCGGGCAAGCCTATCGAAGAAATCATCAAGCGAACCCAGGAAACAACGTATGATCTTGTGGTCATCGGCGCTGCGCGCAAAGAATCGCGCGGACCATTTTGGATGTCCTCAAAAACCTACAAACTAATCAAAGAGATTCGCCCTCCAGTTTTGAGCGTTGCCGGCAAAGCGACTTCCATCGGTCGAATTCTTATCTGCAGCGGCGGCAAGCGGTATATTGATAATGCCGTCCGGCTGACCGGCGAAATTGCCCAAGGCCTGGGCTCGACCGTCACTCTCCTGCACGTCACTTCCCAACCCCCCGGCATTCTCGCTCACTTGCCGCGGATGGAACAGGATACGGAATTTCTGCTGCGTTCCCAATCCGAACTTGGCCAAAATCTCCGACACGAAAAAGAAACACTCGAATCTCAGGGTGTCCGAACCGAAGTAAAACTGCGTCACGGCGAAGTTCTCCAACAAATTCTTCGCGAAATCCGCGACGGCAATTACGACCTCGTCGTAACCGGCTCGGCCCTCAGCCGTAGCTTCCGAACCTACATATTGGGCAACATCAGCCGTGAAATTGTTAATCGCGCTGCGTGCGCCGTCCTTGTCGCCCGCGGCCAGCAAATACCCTCCGCGCCGTTCCCCTTGAAATGGTTTTCCAAAACATCGCCGCCTTCATAATCCGCCATTATGGTTCCTGGCTGTTTTTGAGTGGAATGGATAAAAAAAGATTACCGCGGATTGGGTGGAGATGGGTGCGGATGGGTTCGGAAATGTGGGGTGCGGACTTGCTCGTCTTGCCTGCGCAGCTCGTCTCTTTCATAGTCGTGTATTCTTTCTTTTGGGACCGCCAGTTTAGATCTCGGTCCTTCTACCTTAAGGAGGGAAGTTCATTTTTTGCAGACGCTCGTGTTGCAAGTTAGGCCGGGACAGGGAGTTAGCCTCGATTTCGGAGTTCAAATTTCGGACGAAGCGTGTCGGAGATTAGGATCAGGATTACGATCAAGAGGAGATAGATTCCCCTGGAGGTCGTAACGTCGCAACAACATCGGTAAAACCGAGTGATTATTGCGAACCAATCACCAATTACAGATCACTTCTTTCCCGAAAGCACCATCCGATAAATACCCTGATGCCGTTTGATGCGAAAATTCGTCATGCCTGCCTCCTCTGCCATACTCCGCAATTCTGGCACAGTGAACGCCGCCCGGAATGATTGCGGCCCATCGTTCCGGACAATCTGGCTGAGAAACAATATTCGAGTCAGAAATTCCGCCGTCCAGATGGCCGCCCAATTGCGTTGCAAATCATTCACGACGTAACCAACCCGCGCTATCTCGTTCATCCGCCGCAATATCCTCACCGCGTCGTCCGATTTGAAATGATGAAGCGCTAACGAACACAAAACGATGTCAAAACTGCCTGGGCCATACGGAAGCCCCAGCAAGTCATGTCGCTCAAGTTGTATCTCCGGCCAATCCCGGCACCATTCCCGCGCCGAGCGCAACACCTCTTCATTTCCATCCACGGCCGTTACCTTGATTTTCGCTCCTGCCCCCCGAGCCCAGCCGACAATCGCCCTCGGAACATCTGCAGCACCCGTCGCCAAATCCAACACGCTGATCGTTTCAATTTTCCCCGGCTCCAGCAATTGACGAATGTATCGAAGCATCAATTGGTGTCCACCGAAACGGTTTATTTTTTCCAGCGTTTCCAACTCCTCGCGAAGCCATGCCTTGTTCACGTCTGGCCTGTCCATCAACTCCGGTTCGTTCGGATCAAATTGCCGCTGCGGGGCAACCACAGTCCCCCGCGATAGCCGCCGACGTGAGGAGTCGGACGCCTCTTGCACGGCCCGACGATTCCCACTTTCGCAGTCTCGCCGGCCATCGTTCTCGGTCGCGTTTTTAGGCTCTAGGGTGCGCTGCATCATAAGCTCGTTTCAATCTCTCTGTCGTCACGTGCGTATAAACTTGCGTCGTCACGAGATGCGCGTGCCCGAGCAGCTCTTGAACGCTCCGCAGATCGGCGCCGGCATCCAACAAATGTGTAGCATAACTATGCCTCAATTTATGCGGTGTTAAATTGGGGTCCAGACCCGCCGTCGCTAAATGTTTCTTCAGCCTTAATTGCAACAGCCGCGCGGAAACGGGCGTTCGCTTGCTGGCATTCGCGAGAAACACCGGTGCTACTGTCTCCGGATGCTGCGGCAGCAAATCCCAATATGCGCGAATTGCCTTCAACGCGGTTTCACTAATCGGAATCAGCCGCTCCTTTTTTCCCTTGCCGCGCACCCGCACCAGACGCTCGTTCCACTCAACATCCCCGGCCTGCAACCCGCATAATTCGCTAATGCGCAATCCGCACGAATAAATCGTTTCCAACACCGCCACGTCACGCCGGCTTGCCAGCAGCGGTTCCGCATGCTTCAGATTGTTTGCATGACGCGGCAACAGTTTCAGCGGTGCTTCCAGCAAATCTTTCATCTGTTGCGTTGTCAAAAACTTCGGCAACCGTTTTCCCATTTTCGGCAACGAAAGATTCTTGATGGGCGAAACCGCTACCGCCCCGTGCCGAATCAGAAACTTGTAAAACGTCCGCAGCGCGCTGAATCGAAGCTGAATCGCCGCCCGCCCCAAATGATTGCGTCCCAGACAGCGCAAGTAGGCCCGGAAATCATCCCGTTCGAGCGCGCCCCACGTGGCCGCCTGCTTTCGATCCCTCTGATGCCACGCGCAAAATTCAGCCAGCGCCTGGGTATAATTGCGTTGGGTATAAATCGACGCTCCTCTTTCCGTCGCCAGATGCCCCAGAAATTTCTCAACCCAGTCGTCCCCTCTTCCCGAATCATTCGCGGGCGACCCTGGCGTATTTTCTGACCTCTGTTGCTTCGACATCAACCTCGGCAATCTAGCAGTTCGCCGAGTTAAAGTGAAAAGTTATTTTGGGAATGCATTGAGCCTATCCACACATCCTTGACTTTGCAGCCTTAACTTGTTCCCTCTCTGCGAAAATGAAGCTTTCAGTCCGTGGCGAATACGCTTTGCGCGCCTTGCTCGTGCTCGGCCTGCATTACGAGGAGCCGCTTGTCCGCATCCAGGCTATTTCCGACGAGCAGAATATCCCCAAGCGTTTCCTCGAACAAATCCTCAACGATCTAAAATCCGCCGGTCTCGTTCGAAGCAAACGCGGTGTTGCAGGCGGCTACCGACTCGCTCGAAAACCCGAAGAAATTACTGTCGCCTCAGTTGTCCGCCACATCGAAGGCGCTCTCGCTCCGGTAAGCTGCGTCAGCGACCGTTTTTACGAAAAATGTTCGTGCCCGGATGAATCCCGCTGCGCGATTCGCAGCGTCATGAAAGAAATACGTGACGCGGTCGTAAAAATCGCCGAACGCGTTACGATTGCCGAGCTTTGCGAGCGTTCCCGCCGGCTTCACCGCGACCCGATGGATGTACTCGATTTCGTGATATAGAGTAATTGCCAAAAGTAATTTCCATTTATCCAGGCAGGGCGCGGCGTCCTCTCACCGCGCCGTTCCGTGTCGCATTCTCTCAATCCAATCGCTGGCACACAGCATCAAACACCGCCGCCACAGGCAGCGCCCGCAAACATTCCAAAGGTTTGAAATACGCGCATCGCGACTTCATGCACGGGACACAAGGAAGGTTCAGTTGCAACACGTGCTGACTTTGCCCGTAAGGGCCAGTTCGCGCCGGTTCTGTCGGGCCGAATAATGCTACCACCCGTTTTCCCATTGCGGCGGCCACATGCATCGGCCCGGTGTCATTCGTGACCATCAGTTCACTAAGCCGAATCCACTCCACCATCTCGGGCAAAGACAGCTTTCCCGTCAAATCCAGACATCGCTCCGGCGCTGCCTGTGCGATTGTCCGCCCAAGTGCCACATCCTCCAAACCACCCAATATGGCGAAGCTCAATCCGCTGTGCCGGGCCGCCAACCTTTGCGCCAACTCGGCGAAATGTTCAACTGGCCACCTCTTGTTCATCCAACGCGCACCGGGCTGTAGAATAATCCATCGCCGACTCGGCATGTCTGGCCACTTCTCGAAGAGCCGCGCTGCCACGTCAGAACGTTTCGGCACCCAATCAAAGTTCCAGTGGACGGGCACGTTTATTAACGGCAGAACTGCAAGATACCAATCCACCGCGTGCGTGTGATAAGAAGCTCGCGGCACAATAAGATCATAGAATGCGCGTGCGCCTTCGCGCGATTCGTCCAAACCAATCATCAATTTGCCATTCGCAAGCCAGCCAAAGACAGCGCTGCGGGCCAGGCATTGCAAATCAATCACCAAATCAAATGACTGTCGCCGCGCCCATTGAATCGAACGCCATAACTCCAGCCATCTACGAATTTTACTCCACCCATGGCGTTCGAAACCAACCACCCCAGTCAAATCGGGATCACCCTCCAATAAAGGCGCAAGCTTTGAATCAATCCACCAATAGACCTCACGATCAGGCCAGTGTCGCTTAATTAACCGCAGCACGGGCAACGCCTGGACGACATCTCCGAGCGAACTGGGTTTCAGAATGAGGATTTTCAGGCAGACGTTGAAACGTTAAGGGTTAAAACGTTAAAACGTTGAAGAACCGCTCTTATTTGCCGAAGGCGAGGCGCTCGGCCAGCCGAGGCGGCAAGCCGGCATCCAGGATTTTCTTTTGCGCAGCCGGGATGTCGTACTCCAACCGTCGAAGCTCAATTGTCCCCTCGTCCATGTCATAGACCACGTAGGCTGCTTTCGGATTGTTATCACGAGGCTGCCCAATGGCGCCAACGTTGACGAAATACTTTTTGCCGGCCTCGACCTTGAATTTGGAGTAAGTCCCGCCACGAACCATGCTGTCGCGAATAAACGCCACCGGCACATGTGTGTGGCCGAAGAAACAAACGCCTGTGTTTTGGTAGGTGAAACTCGCTGCAGCCGCCAATTTATCAAAGACATAACCCCAGCGTTGCGGACCATCCAGCGTCGCATGCACGATGGTAAAACTCGTTACCATCCGAACATATTTTAGATCGCGCAACCACTGACGGTCTTCCTCCGTAAGTTGTTTGCGAGTCCAGTTAACTGCCTCCGCTGCGGCCGGATTGAATCCGTCCAACGGTTGCTCGGTTGAGCAATAGTCATCGTGGTTCCCTTTAACGCAGGGTATGTTCATGCTCCGAACGATGTCCAGGCACTCCTTGGGATTGGCGTTATAACCAACGACATCGCCCAGACACGCATAATGAGTGCATTTCTGCTGTTTAATATCCTCCAAAACCACCTGAAACGCCTCAAGATTGGCGTGGATGTCCGCTATAATCGCAAACTTCATGCTTCTATCTTACAATTTCAAACCCGCGAAATTCGTTTTTCGTCTCATTCCAAGTGACATCTTCTTTCTCTACAAAGTGCGCCAGGCCCGAATCCCGGATTCCTTGCCGAAACGCTTCCAACTCATCTTTAGCGCCCTCGACCACTAGTTCGACCCTGCCATCAGCCAAGTTTCGAATCGTGCCAGTCACCTCGTATCCATTAGCAACCGATTTTACGCTATAACGGAACCCGACGCCTTGCACTCTGCCTGAATAATAAATCTGCATTCGTGCGCGTTTCACAGCACTTGCCCGCGCCAATGTGCCACAAGTAATTCGATCCCGGTAGGAAAATCACCTCTCCGCCGGTCCTGACCCGGTGGATAAAGCCATAACTTCACCTATTTGCGCAATAAATTTATTGAGCGGCGAAGATTCCGCAATGCCGTCCTTTACCCCTGTCTGAAGGGATTACGGTTTGCGTTTCTGTGCGCGGCGCTTGGCTTCGAGCAGGCGGCTGGTGGTCGTAGCGCCCGATTCAGCGGGTTCTTTTGCCGGCTGCGCTGGGGCCGTCGGCGCTTGAACCGGCGGAGCCTCGCCAGGTTCCACTCCGGGCAAGAGTTCGGTGACCGGTTTTGTGGGCCGGAACAAATCAGCCTTAGGCTCTGAGGGGGCAGTTTGCGTTGAGCGAACCACATCTCTGCGCGCCAACAATGCCGAAAGGGACTCCTCGGCTTCTGGCGCGCGTGGAATTCCTTGCCAGAAGAGAACTCGTCTTCGCACGGCTCGCATTGCTCGCAACATTTCGTCCCGATCGATTTGTATCCGGCGCACTCCGACATCTGCGATGAAAAGCAGGACAGCCGCTTCCAACAACCATTCCCAGAGGTCCCGCGGCTGATAAGTCTTCCTGCGATCATGCTCGAACGTGTTTAAGGCCGGATTCGACAGGTCCAGAAATTTTCCACCACCTGTCTCGGTCATGCGGCGCAACAAATTATAATTCGGTTCTGACGTCGTGAACTCCGGAGAATAATTCACGCTCGCCCCCACCACTTGCGAACCGCGCACTTGCCCTTCCTTCATGTCCATCAGGTGCAGCATATACGCTCCAACCTCTTTCGTGGGAAAACGTGCTTCGTAGTGGCCCGGACCGGTCTGTTCCAACCGAACTGTTTGTTTCTCACCCTTCGGGCTGACTACAACCGTTTGTAGATTCAGGAAATTGCGATAATTGCCTTGTTCATCGAGCGCCTCCACATTGATCAGCCCTTGACCCTTATCAACGGTTACTTCAGTCGTAAAGTCGGCATTCTCCAAACGCCGAAGGCTCCACTGAGCAATCTGCGACCAGAACTGGCGATATTTCTCCCAATTCAGCCAAATCTTTGCCCAGCGCGATTTTGCATCTGAAGTAAACGCCACCGAGCGCCCGAGACCATATTGCCAATGCGCCAGCAACGGATCGCCTTTGTCCGTCCAAAGCGGAGTCTCCGCCCGAGGCTTTGGCGTGGTCGCCACATAACCGAGCAATGAAGGATATTCTTCCGCGCCGATCCCTCGCACGACTTCGCTGGATGAGCGCAATTGCGGCTTGAACGGCTCTTCGTAAATTGCGGATTTCAGAATGACTGCTGTTTCTTTGAGAAAGATTTGGGGAAGTTCGTTTGGCGAAGACACGTTGTAGAACCGGCCTTTTCCGATCTCGGCCATCCAGGTCATGGTATCCGGCGGCGAATGCCCAGAGATAAGCACTGTGCTGACCGTGATTCGATCCCCCACGATCGCTTGCATCAAAGCGGGTGACGGCGCTCCCGGATCGCCATCGCTGAATACAATGATATGCTTGAGATTAGAGGTGGATTTCGTAAGCGCGTCATGCGCCATCTCCATGATGTGTTGGAAGCTGCCAAGATCACCCTGATTCATGCCGGCTATTTGCTGTGCAAGGTCCTTTTTGTTGCCCACCTTCTGCAGCGGGAACAGCCAGCGTTCCGTTCCATCCCAAAGTACGACCCCCATCTCGTCCATTTTGCTCAACGCACCGAGAACGCCTTGGGCACAGTCGCGTGCCACCTGGTTTCCATTGGCAAACTCCATGCCGTGCATAATCAGCACGACTGCGCCGCTCGGCAGGACCTTTTTGCTGTCCAACTCCATGTTCAGCGGCAGCGTCGATTCCAGCGGTGTCCCTCGATACCCACCCGCGGCATAAGTCTGATCTCCTCCCACGCAGACCAACCCAACGCCAAAGTCTCTCACGGCGCTCTCCAGCAATTTCTGGCGATCCGTCCCAAGATCGCCCGCCGCAAGATTGCTGATAAAAATTGCGTCATAACTCTGCATTTCCGCCAGCGTCGCCGGAAAACCGTTAATGCCGACCAGGCGAATTTCGAGCTTTGCTGAAGTCAACGCGGACGCCAGTTGCCGGTCTTGTTCGGGATCAGCCGAGACGACCAGGATTCGTGGATCACCCCGAACAGTCGCAAAACCTGTCGCTCGATTGTTTTGCGGCAGCGGATCGCCGGGCGCATCCACCTGCACGTCATAGCTGTAGAAATCCGGATCAGGCAGGGTCTGCGGAAAGGTGAACAAGTTCTTTCCGGCAGAAAGCTCCACTTTCTGTTCGCCAAGAAATTGTTCTTTCCGATAAAGCCGAATCGTGGCTGGCCCAGCCCGATCCGCCTGCACGAATATCTTTACTTCAAATGCCTGTCCCTTTTTCAATTTCGAAGGCACTTGCAATCGTTCCACGGAAACATCGTTCGCTCGGCTGACATCCAACGGAACCACATCGACGTTGACCTTGAGATGTGCCGCGGCTAAAACTGCGCCCATGGCATCGCCTACATTTTCATTGCCATCGGTCAACAGGACGAGCCGCTTTTGTCCGTTCTCCGGAAAGGCCGCGGTGCCAAGTCGAATTGCCGCCGCCAGATCACTGCGTTCGGTTCCAACGACCGCCTGAATCTTTTGCAAATCGACTGCCGCATTTGGCGTCGATTCGATGCTCGCATCTGTGCCAAAAACAATAACTCCCGCTTTATCGGCGTTCTTTTTCAGTTTCGACGTCGCATTGATGTAATTCTTTGCGATTTCTTGTTGTTGCGCAGGAACGCTGTCAGAGCGATCCAGCACAAAGAAGACGTTCATTCCTTCAACTGGCAAAAGCCATTGCAATCCAGCGATGGCAAGAACTATGGCAACGACCACAATTGTTCGCACCGCCAATGCGGTCCACTTGCGCCAGGCGCCGACCTGCACATCGCTCTTGAGCGCGAACCAGAACACCCACGCCAGCGCCGGCGCCAGCAGCAGCAAGTAATAGGGATGGGTGAATTGGAATTGCATTGGTTAGTGATGCGCGATGCCTGATCCGTGAGCGGAGAAATCGAGTTTGGCCACTGACGGCTGACCACTTGCTACGGACTGTTTGCGAATCAATTTCTGCACGCGATGGTTTTGCGAATCCGCGACGTATAGATTCCCCGCCGAGTCCAAAGCCACGCCCCATGGATTGCTGAATTGCCCGGGTTCCGCGCCGGGCCCGCCGATGATCTCGATCGAGCGATCATTTGCGTCAAAAATCTGAATCCGGCTGTTCCCAAACTCGCAGACATATTGGCGTCCAGCATTGTCCACGCAAATGTCGTATGGATAACTCAACTCTCCTCGGCCAGAACCTGCTTTCCCATACATACGAATGAGTTTTCCTTCCCGTGAAAATATCTGAATGCGATGGTTACACGAATCGGCCACATAGAGTCTATCCTGTGCATCCACGCAGAGTCCCTCGGGACGATTGAAATCACCCGGCCCGTTGCCCGGCTGTCCAAATGCATTCAGGACATGCGCGGACACCGGTCCATCTGGATTTTGAATGAGGCTGAAACACTGAACCCGTTCCATCGGGCCGTATTCGCTGATGAAGATTTCCCGATGAGAATTAACCGCAACCGCACGCGGCAAAGTGAATTGCCCGACATTAGTTCCACGCTGGCCCCATTGCGCTACAAGCTTGCCTTGAGGCGAGAAGTGATTGACGCGCTGATAATGCGGTTCAACAACGATGATATTTCCATTTCGATCCCGACCCATCCCCTTAGGTTTGCCAAGATCCGTTTGTGGCATTTGCCATGAAAGCAAGAATGCGCCGGCCGGCGAAAACTTCTGCACCCGCCCCGTCATATCCACCACAAAAAGATTATCCTGTCCATCCACCGCGACGGAGCGCGGTTTGTTGAGTTGTCCAACCCCAACGCCGCGTGAACCGATTATCTGCACCTGGCTGAAAATTTGACTCTCGATTGCATTATCCGAAGAAGACCGTGGCACACAGCTTGAGAGAAGTAGAATTGAACAGGCCACGACTCCGGCCCACGATGCGTGATGCGTGATGCGTGATGCGTGAATAGCAGAGCGAATCGCCGTGCGCTCCCACGCAACACGGAGCGCGCAACACGTCTTCCACACACACAGCGGCAGCAGCGCAACTCCGAGCAACGCCACACACAACGCATTCACCTGCGCATTGTGGCCGTAATGGAGGAGATTGAATATCCGTAGGGCCAACGTCTCTCCACCCGGAGGCACCACGAGAATCATCGATTCAACATCCCAAATACAAAGCAAATAGACGATGTACCAGGCAGAGGTAATCTGCGGCGCGATTTGCGGCCATTGAACATGCCGCAGCATTTGCCACCGGTTTGCCCCGCTCAAACGAGCTGCGTCCGTCAGGTCCGTATCCACGCTCCGCACCGAATGGGCCACGGTGTTCCAGCCCAGAGCAAAGTAACGGATGACAAATGCGAGAATGACAATTCCGACACTCTGATAAAACGCCGACAGGAATGGCCGATTAAATACTGCTATCAGAAGTATGCCGATCAGAACACCAGGGACCAGAAATGGCAGCCACAACGCTGCGTTAAATAAGCTAAACAGGTTAAAAGAGTTAAATCGGCGAGCATTCCATTTTTGGGTCGAACTGATAAATATAGCGATTAACAAACTGATGCCGATGACGAACGTAGCCGAAAGCGTGGCCAAAAAGACCGAATTCAATAGGGCGGACTGCCCCGCCGCCAGCGCCCCGGGCAACTCGTACCACGTGCGCCTGGCCGAACCTAATTGGACCAGAGGCAGCCCAAGCGAGAGAACGCCGAGGGCCAAACCGCAAGCGCCCGACAGCCAAAACCAGCTACGGCCCAATTGACGTCGAAAAGCTTTTGCTGTAGCAGCGCCTTCGGTGCGCGGCCATTCAAAACCTCGGCGAGCAAAAATTACCAACATCACGAGCGGCACCAGTATCAGCGGCCAGCTAAGCCGAATTGCACCTATCGTATCGAAGGTCGTATTGAAACGAATCCAGACTTCATCCGGGAAAACTTTGGTCTGTAAAATCGCGGGCACTGCGAAATTGTTTAGTGCCAGCACGAACGTGAGCACCGCCGACTGTGCGACCGCAGGACACCCGATTGGCCAAAGAATGGCACGGATGAGTGTCCAACCGGTAACTGCCGTATCACTTTCTAATTGCGAGGGCTCAAGTTGCATCCAGGCGCTCCACACGATCAGCAAAGTGATTGGCCAGGTCAGTAAGGTCAAAATCCAGACGGAGCCGCCGAGCGAAAAAATATCGAACGGAAGCCACCCGCGCCAGACGCCCGTATGGCCAAGAAAATAAAGCCAGCAATTCGTGACCAGAAACGGCGGCAGGACGAGTGCCATTTTTCCTAACTCGAGAAACCCATTTCTCCAGCGCGCCTTCAAACCCATCGCCCACAACGCGGTCACAAAACCGAGACTAACCGCCAACAAAGTTGTGGAACCCGCGACCAGAAAGCTGTTTTTAATGAGAAGCCAGTTCATCCGCAGAGATCGAACCCACGAATTGTTAGATTGTTGAAAGGATGGCAGACTCGACTCATCGCAAAAAGATCTCGTTGAGCTTCGTGGTCACGGGGTCCAAATCACGCAACAAAGAGTTCCAGTCCAGTTTCAATGTTCGTGTTGAGACTGCGCTGATAGAAACTCCCTCGAGCGCTTTTGCGCTGATGAGGCGCTCGGCTATTTCTGGACGTTGAAGAAAATCGAACAATTTCTCCGCAGCTTCGAGTTGGGGTGCATTGCGAATTACCGCAACCGTATTCGGAATCAACAGAGTCTCTTCGTTGATCGGTAACGGCATAATCGGCAGCCCATTATTCTGTCCTTCCGCGATATCATCCGAGTCCGTCAGGCCAATCGACGCCTCGCCTTTCCCAACCAGCTTCACAACTACAGAATTCCCATCAACCATCAACGGCTTGTTTGCAGCTAACGCTCGGCACCACGCGTCCCATTGCTCCGCCCCCCAGTGCTGGCGCAAGGCATGAAATTGCGTCCCTGTCGTGCCAAACTGGGGATACGCGAGCGCAAACCTGCCATGCCACCGTTCATTCGTCAGTTCGAGGAGCGAATGCGGAGCCGACGCGAGGCGTACAAGATTCGTGTTTATGACGATTCGACGGCTACGATAGCCAAATGCTGCCCAGCCATTCGTCTCGCGGAAAACGTTTTGCGCAGCCATTTGTCGCGTCCGCATTTCCTCGTTCCCCCAAAAGACATCACATTGCGGATGGTTGCGTTCGGCTAATAAGCGGTTTGCCAACCCAACGGTTTTTACTGCCTCACTATCATAGACTGCTCTGACTTTGATCCCAGTTTGCTTTTCGAAATCGTGGAAAATGGCTTCTGCATAGCCCTGGTCCTGAGCGCAATAAGCGACTACTTGGGGAGACGGTTTAAAGTGGTTCAAAACGGCTAGTCCGAACGCTCCGGCGAAGGCTACTATTGGCAGAGCCAACCACCAGTACTGAGCAAACATTTCGCTCCTGCCGAACTCATCCTTCGGCCAGTTCCGGTCTTTCGTTTTCTCTTTTGTCGCGCTCATGGCGCCAAAATCCGAAATGCCGCAAATAACTCGCCGAAACGGTCAGGCATGGACCATCCCTGATCAGGCAATCGAAATTCAAAAATCAAAAATCGCAAATTCCTCACACCGTCCTCCTATGGTAGTACCACCATTCAATCATCAGCACCACCAACCCAATCGACGCAATCGTCCGCCAAAGCTCCATGTTCGTCCGCTGCATTGTCGTCGCTGTGACCTTGGTATGTTCGCCGAGTTGCAGTTCGTCGCGCGGCTTGATGTTGCTTTCCGCCGAATCGAGCAAGTCCGAGCAAAACGTCACTTCATTCGTGCTCAGTCGGATCCGGTAAACGCCTTGTTTAAACGTGTCGCCATACACCAGCTCATTCGCATTCGCATCCAGCTCGATATTCTTCGTCGTGCCCGCCGGGGTTGTGACGGCTGCGCTCTTCTCCGGATGCGTCAACGCTAAGCGAAACGGGTCTCCCGGTTTCACCACTAATTGCGCGTTCTTGGCATTCGCTGGGTTCAGCCACTCGACGGCGTTCGCGACAAACATCGGGAATGAAACACGGTACGGCCAAAGGCTTTGCAAGGTATCAAACCCAATCCAAATGATTCGCTGCCGCCCCAACTCGCCCGCCACCATCATCGAGGCTTGCGGCGCGTCCAGCAACGATACGCCCCAATTCGGCGTCTTCACCGCAAAACTCTCAGCGACCGGCACATTATCAAAACTCACGTACCGCAGCACCGGATGCGCCGTTTTCCAATCGACAATCGCCGGCCCCTCGATTCGCGTTACGCTTTCAAACCAATTCGTGTTGACGACATGAATCGCCAGCACGTTTCCCTGCGGCCAGACAGTCGGTGGAATATCGTCGAGCACGACAAAATCAAAACCCACGGCGGCGTCCGTTAAATCATTCGCCGTCGCGAGCTCCACATTTGGCGCCGCACGCAACGCTCGCTCGAGGAACCGATTGCCTTTCGAAACCAGCAGCACCTTCACCGGCTTTGGCAGCAAACTCACGATCGAGGCCTGGTTGTCTGACGCGAGGTCGTCCTTGCCCGTCAATCGAACTGTAAAAACTCCGTCACGCGATTGCTCCGCCTTGAAGACTTGCGGCGAAGTTTCGTTCGAAGCAATCGTGATCGGCCGTGTCTCGATCAACTTGTCGTCCAGCAACAATTCCAACTCCGTCTGTTGGCTGTTGGTCGAATAATTTGCGACGCTCGCGTAGATAGCCCGCTCTTTCGCGTTCTCGGGATTTGAGCGAACGTCGAGCGCGATGATGCCGAGGTTTTCGGAGCCTTTCCCAACGCGATGAAAGAACAGCGGAAGCGCCTTATTGTCGAATTCGCTCAATTCGGGCACGGCACCATCGCTAAACAAGTGGATTTCGGCATTTCGCTGATCGCGCACCAACGACTCCGCCATGCGCAATGCAGGGACCAGCCGCGTCGGGCCATCCGAACAGACACACGCCTGCAATGCGCGTCGCAGCGCCGCCTTCTCACTCGTGGCTGACTGTTTGACTTCAGTATTCGCACCTGCCTGCAGCACGACCATCTGGTCGCTGCCAGCCAGGCCATCCACCCACTTGAGCGCTTCTGCCCGCGCCTTTTCGAATCGTGAAGGACTTTCATCGGTCGCTTGCATCGAGGCGGACGTGTCCAATATCACGACCCGCAACTCCGCGGGTTTCGCCTTCGCCGCAAAATATGGCCGTGATAAGGCCAGCACTGCGAAGATGAGCAGAATGATCTGCAGAATGAGCAACCAATTTTTCCGAAGCTTTTGGAAGGGCGCGCTCGCCTGCGTCTCCGAAAGAAACTTCTGCCACAGCAATGTGCTCGACACCAGCTTCACGACCCGCTTGCGCTTGAGCAAATAAAACACCACCACCACCGGAATCGACGCGGCGAAGAAGAAAGCGGCAGGAGCTAGAAAATTCATTTGGTCATCCCCAAACTTCGGCTTGTCTAAGTTGCCTCAACAGCAGCTCTTCGAGCGCTGTGGCCGAACTCGCAGTGAAAAAGCTAATCCCGCGTCCCTGGCAATATTCGCGCAATCGTTGGAGGTAATTCTGCACAGTCAATTGATATGATTTCATCCGGTAACGGCCAAACGTCACTTCCTGCATGCCGCCAGTTTCCGAATCGACGAGCCGCAGATCGCCGAACGAAGTCGGTGACAATTCCTCCGGTGCGAGAATCTGGACGATATTGACCTGAAAACCGCGTCCGACTAATGCCATTAACCCAGACTCGTAACCTGCTGGATCGAGAAAATCGCTGAGCACAATAGCTACGCCCGCCTGTCGCGCCTCAAGCGCGCCACGCCGCAGCGCTTCGTTCAAATTCGCTGAGCCTCCCGCCCTTAAAACGCTCAGATTCTGAAAAAACTGTATCGCCGATTTCTTACCGCGCACCGAACGCAATGCCCCGCGCGCAGCCATTTCGGCATTGTAATCCTGCGGTGTTACGTTCTTTTCCTTGAGTTCCGAGAATGGTGGCTGACTTGGAAATGGAACCACAGTCACTCGGTCGAAGCCGGACAGCGCGACATAGCCAACCGCCGCCGCAATCTGCCTCGCGAAATCAAACTTCCGCGGCTCGCCGAATGCCATCGATTCACTTGAATCGAGAAAAATGCGCACGGGCAACTCACGCTCTTCCTCGTAAAGTTTGAGAAAGAGCTTTTCGAGCCGGCCATACAGGTTCCAATCGAGATAACGAAAATCATCCCCATGAACGTAGTTCCGATGATCCGCGAACTCGACTGATTGCCCTCGCGCCCGGCTTCGACGCTCACCCCTGGAAGAACTCTTCGCCCGTCGCGCGGCCAGGAGTTGGAATTGCTCAAGCCGCCGCAGCAGTTCGGGTGTGAGAAGGGCGTTAGGCATGTGCGGAGCCGAATTCTAAGAAGCTTCGCTCGATGATGTGTCTGTAGGGACCCCTGCAGGTTTTGGAATGCGGCTGTTCTCTGCCGCTCTTTGCCTGCATCATGCGAGCCATAGACCTATGCCATCACCGCTTGCGCATCCCTTGGCACGTCTCGCAAAACCTGTGCGACGATATGATCGGTTGTGATGCCTTCGGCTTCCGCTTCGAAATTCAGAATCAACCGATGCCTCAACGTCGGCGCGGCAACCGCCTCAATATCATCAAAGCTCACATTAAAACGGCCCTGGGTCAGTGCCCGAACCTTACCCGCCAGGATTAACGTCTGCCCGCCACGCGGGCTGCTGCCGAACCGAAGATATTGATTCGAAATCGGCGCAGCGGTTTCCGTTTTCGGATGCGTCGCGAGCACCAAACGAACAGCATAATCCTTTACATGGGACGCCACCGGCACATCCCTTACGATTTTCATTAACTCTATCAACGAGTCGCGATCTAAAACCTTTCCCACCTCCGCTCGCACGCCCGTGGTCGTCCGGGTCAGCACTTCGGTCAACTCCTGCGCTGTCGGATAACCCACTAAGACTTTAAAAAAGAACCGATCTAATTGCGCTTCGGGTAGCGGGTAGGTCCCTTCTTGGTCAATTGGATTCTGCGTCGCCATCACAAAAAACGGCTCAACCAATTTCCGGATCTCTCCGCCCGCAGTCACCTGATGCTCCTGCATCGCTTCCAACAACGCCGATTGTGTTTTCGGCGTCGCCCGATTGATTTCGTCCGCCAGGACGAGATGCGCAAAAATAGGCCCGCGCTGAAATTGGAACTCGCGCCGGCCACCCTGCGTTTCCATCACGATGTTCGTGCCGAGAATATCCGCCGGCATCAAATCCGGCGTGAATTGAACGCGATTGAACGACAGATCCAGCACTTCACTCAAGGTTCGGACCAACAGCGTCTTGCCCAGACCGGGCACGCCTTCGAGCAGCACATGACCGCCTGCGAACAACGCAATGAGAGTGCTCTCGACGATATCTGCCTGGCCAACGATGACCTTGCCGATTTCCGCGCGAAGCGCCGCGTACGCATTCCGGAATGATTCTATCGCTTGTTCGGTTTCCATGGATGGCTCTAATCAGTTAACGGGTTTGACAACCCTTGGCATCATAAGTGTCGAAGCCAAACCTGCAACCTTCAACTTTCAACAGCCTTACTTCTTGATGTCGTCGAAATAGTCCTTCACCGCTCCCTGATATGCCCTCGGCACTTTTTCCTGGCTCAACGCGCTCTGCGCTTCGGACTGCGCAGTCGCGGCAGCTTCTTCATATTGCACCTTGCTTTGCCCTTTGATACTGACGCCTTTCAAAGTAATGCTCGGCATCTGGCCACCCGGCGAAAATTGGCCTTTGACCTTCGTCGGCTTCAACGCGTCGCTCAATTCGCCCGCGCCGCGGTCCGTCTGGCCACGCCCATCTTGATCAGGCCGAACCGCTCCGGTGTTATCCCAATGATCGCTCCATTGGCCATCATACATCCAACCGTTCTTTTCGTCCGCCCACGTCCCCACGCCTCCGCCTGGTTTGCCACCCTGCCCGATGCCCGGCTTGTTGCACATCTTCCAACCTTGACCGGTCCCAACGCACATCGAAGCCTTGTTGACATTTTCAAGCGCAGCCGCGATCTCTTGCGCATCACCCATCTGCTCCATCAGTTTTCCAAGCTCTTTCGCGGCATTGGCGAGCGATTGCGAAGCGCCAGGCTTATCGCCCGACTTCATCTGTCCCGAAGCTTGTTTCAAGTGCTCCGCGACTTTTCCGTAATTACCGGCGGGGTCGACGGCCTTGGCGACCTCATCCGTCATCTTCTGAATTTGCTCCTGCGACAGATTTGAGGACTTCAATTGCTCAGCCATTTTCTGCAATGTCATTTGCGCCGCTTCAGGCTGTCCGTTCTTAAGCTGCTCCGCCAAATCTTTGCCCATCTTCTCCATCTGCTGCTGAAGCTGCTGCATCTGCTTCGCCATATCTCGCATCTTCTCGAGGTCAGTCGTCGCCGCCTGGAGATCTTTCAGCATCAGATCCGTTTGATTTGCAGCCATCGCATTGATGGCGTCATCCAATTGCGGCATTTGCAGCCCCATCTCCTGCATTTGCTTCGACAGCGCTGAAAGCGATTCTGACATCTTCTGCTTTTCAGCCTCCGTTCCGGGTGAATTCTTATCTGCCATTCCCTTGGCGGCCTCCTGAAGCTTCTGAAGTTCCTTCTGCAATTTATCCAGCGCCTCGGGATTCCCGGTCGGTGAGCCCATCTGCTTTTGCAGCGATTCCATCTGCTTCTGCAGGCCAGCCGCCGTTTGCGAATCGTTACCTGTCGAAGCTCGCGCCGCCTGCTCCAATCGTTGCAACGCCGGATCCTTGCTCAACTCCTTTAGCTCATCTTTCAGCTTATCTGTCACCTTCGCCAAATCCTGCAACGCCTCGCTTCGCGTCACCGCCTTCTTCGTCAATTGATCCCCTAGCTCCGTCACTGACTCCATCGATTTCTGCGTCGTCTCAAGCGCCGGCGGACGCTTCTGCAAATCGTGTCGCGTCAATTCCGCAAGTTGTTTTCCGACTTCCTTAATGACCTGCTTGTCAGCCTGCTGTTGCTTGAAAGTTTTGCTCTGGTATTCCGGCACGAACCCCAACCCCGCCCCCAGCGCCAGCACTACCAGCGCCCAACGCGTGCTCGCTTTCGGTAAATTCAGCGGCATTAACCTCCGCGCATCCAAAGCTTTTGCGTGCCCTGCCGCATCCGTCACCAGCAAATCACGCCACTGTCCCGATTCCGACGTCGATGCCACCTCCAACGCCGTGCTCAGCCGCTCTTGCAGATGTTGCTTTCCATCCACCCAACGCGCCACCTGGCTCAACGCCGGCTTGCGCCAACCGCCCATCACCAACCCAACCAACATAAACGGCAACGGCAAAAACGCGGCCGCAATCGGCGCCCAGGGCGAATGCGGAAACACGCTTGGAAAATGCAGCGCGCAAATCAGCAGAAAAGATAGAATTGCTCCGATTAATAACCCGTGCCACAGACCGCGCAACGCCCGTGCCCACCGCTGCCGTCGCGCCGCCCGTTGGAGGGCCGATTCGATCACTTGGAGTTCACTCATGGCTTCCCTAATAATGCATTATTTGCCCGCTTTTGCCAGTTCTAATATCCTTAGACACAGCACCTGCCAAAAAGTTCCTTAAAAAGAAGCAAAACAATTGCCAGCTAAATCCTTGGAGAGTTAGGCCGCGGTGTCCCCCGCGCCGCCAATCTCGCGCAATCACCCAAACACGCCCATTTTGGCGTTTGGTGTTTCGGATTTGGAGCTTTATTTCTTGCCCCAATTCTTCATCGCCTCGGCACATTCCTCCGGCGAAACCTCTTTCTTATGCGTCGCCACGCCCCAAAGATGACCAAATGGGTCCAGGAACTTTCCATAACGATCGCCCCAAAACATATCCATCGGTGGCATCGTCGGAGTGGCGCCCTTGCTCAACGCCTTCTGAAATGTCGCATCGACATCCGCCACATAGATCATCGTGCTTCGCGGCGGTGGCGGCCCTCCGGGCTTTGGCGCGCTTACTCCCATCTCCGGACATTCATCACCTAACATCAGCACGTGATTTCGAATCTTTAACTCCGCATGCGCAATCTTCGCACTGTCGGGATAATTCATTCGCATCATTTCATGCGCTCCGAAAACGTCCTTGTAAAACTCAATCGCCTTGGCCGCATCGGCGACGACGAGGCTTGGAATCAAAGAATCGTAAACCTCTGGAATTGCTTGTGTGCTCATAGGCGGCATCCGAACACTTCGGGGCAAATTCGTCAAGCCCTACCCGGGCAGAGATTCTTCGACATTCGAATTTCGAATTTTCCTACTGCCTCTCGTACTCCCCCTTCCCCAACCGTTTAAACACACTGAACCCCGCCTTCTTCGCATCCGAGACCGACAGCGCCTTCGGCGAATTAAAAGTCGACAAAACTTTCCGCACCGGCTTTTTGCAGGCCGGGCAATTCGTCAGCGGCGTGGCTGAAAGCGGACGGCGCAACGTGAACTTGCCGCCGCACACGGCGCAATCGCCTTCGCATAATTCATATTCATACAACGGCATAATCAAAATCCGAAATCCGAATGTCGAAATCCGAAACAAGTCTGACATCCATTTGACCCCTCCGCATCACTTCTTCTCCGCCAACGCCTTGATAAACGGCGAAAACAAATCAATCGGCACAGGCAAGAATGTCGTCGTATTATGCTCGCTCGAAATTTCCCGCATGGTTTGTAGAAAACGCAACTGCAACGCGATCGGCTCCTTGCTGATCATCGCAGCCGCCTGCACCATCTTTTCCGCCGCCTGAAATTCGCCTTCGGCATTCACAATTTTCGCCCGGCGCTCACGTTCCGCTTCGGCCTGTTTGGCCATCGCGCGTTTCATCCCTTCCGGCAGCGCCACGTCTTTGATTTCCACCGACGTCACTTTGATTCCCCACGGATCAGTCTGCCGATCGATGATCTCCTGCAACGTCTGGTTAATCTTGTCGCGATGCGACAGCAACTCATCCAACTCCGCCTGCCCCAGCACGCTGCGCAAAGTCGTCTGCGCGATCAGCGAAGTCGCCTTCCAAAAATTCTCGACCTTCACCACCGCCGCAACCGGATCCACCACACGGAAATAAACGACCGCATCCACTGTCGCCGGGACGTTGTCCCGCGTCATCACTTCCTGCCGCGCGACATCAATCGTCACCACGCGCAAATCCATCTTCACCATTTTGTCGACGATCGGGATCAAAATAATCACCCCAGGCCCTTTCGCATCGAGCAGCTTGCCGAGGCGAAAGACCACCCCGCGCTCGTACTCCCGCAGGACGCGTATCGCTTGCGGAACAATTGCAGCGCCCGCGACGATGACCAGCACGGCCCACACGCCCAACCTCAACGCCAAATGAATTAAGTCTTCCATAATTTTTCCTGTTTATCGCGCTATTCGATATCCGATTTTTCTTTCTTCCGTTCCGCATTCTGCATTCGCACTCACTTCGCTTTCACCGTCAGCGTCAGCCCCTTCACACCTGTCACTTCGACCTGTCGTCCGGCCTCGACCGGCGCATCGCTCACCGCATTCCAATACTCCCCCTCGATAAACACCTTTCCGCTCGTCGAGTCAATCTGGACCAACGCCGGAACCATTTTCCCGACCATCGTTTCCTTGCCCACCCTGACTGGTAAAAACTGCGCGCGCAACCCCGCGCTCACGACAAAAATGAAAAACGCCGCCGTGATCGCCGTCGCCGGCACAATATAAGCGAGCGAAAGCCGAAACGCCGGGTCCCCGCGATTGAACAACATCAGCGCACCGAGAAAAAACGACACTATCCCTCCAAACGTCAGCACACCATGCGTCGGCGCATAGACGTCCACAAGAAACAAAACCACCGCCAAGGCAATCAACGCCAGCCCCGCGACATTCACCGGCAACACTGACGACATATACAGGAACAATATCAACGCAATCGCTCCCACCACTCCCGGCAAAATCGCGCCCGGATTGCTCACCTCCCCAATCACGCCATAAATCGCCGCCAACATCAGGATCAGCATCACTTCCGGATGCCAGAGCATCTGAAACACTTTTTCCCGCAGCGCCATCGGAATCTCGGCGATTATCGCTCCCTCGGACTTCAGCACCTTCCCTTTCACCTCGCGGCCATCGGCTTGCTTAAGCAAATCCGGAATATCGCTCGCGATCATATCAATGACCTTCAACTCAAGCGCCTTCTCCGACGTAATCGCCGCGCTTTCCTGCACTGACGATTTCGCCCAATCCGCGTTCCGCCCGTGCTTCTTTGCGACGCCTTCGATGTAGGCGCCGTAGAAATTCTCCAGCTTCTGTTTCATCACATCGTCCTGCTTTTGCTCCTCACCCATTCCCATTGAAACCGGATGCGCCGCTCCGATGGTGCTGTTCGGCGCCATCGCCGCGATGTCCGACGCCAGTGTGATGAAACAACCCGCGCTCCCGGCCTTGGCTCCCGACGGCCCGACCCAAACCACGACCGGCACCGCCGCAGAATTGAATTTTCGAATGATTTGCTCCGTCGACGCGATCAATCCACCCGGCGTATCAAGCTGAACAATCAGGCAGACGTTCTTTCGGCTGGCGGCCAGATCAATCGCGCGCTCGATGTAGCTCGCCGTGGCTGGACCGATAGCTCCGTCAATCTTGATTAAACCTGCCTCCCCTGCCTTCAGATCCGCCCTGGACCCGGCCAACAACCCCGCCATGACTATCGGCACCCAAAACCTCATGACGTCCTCGTTACACCCAAGCTTACCAGATGCGGCCAGGGGTGTAAACCTGTCTTCACTACCTTCCGATTCGATGTTGGATGTTGAGTCTGCGAAATCCCGATTCCGAATCGGGGTTCGATGTTCAATGTTCGCTGTTTTAGTCACCTTCTTCCCATTTTTTTGCCCCCATTTTTATTTTCTTCCTATTAGGTAAATTCGCGCAATTCGCGGATTGATCCATCCGTGTTCTTCCAATTCACTAATTGACTTCTCACCTCCACGATTGAATGTTCCAATCGGGCGCATTTATGCCGCTCACAAGACCACTACCTCATGGGCCGTGGTGGGCTTTGGCTCTTGCCTTAGCTATTTTCTTTGGCGGTGTCATTGTGGCGGGCTTGACGGGATCGCCGTGGCCATTGGTGGCGCCTGTGGTTGCCATCATCGTTTATGGTGAATGGCGAGGATTTCGCTGCCCGCAATGCACGAGAAAGCTTACAGAACGCAAGGTCCCGGTCGAGGGCGGCCCTGCCTATCGGATATTCTACGAATGTCGCCACTGCCAGGGACTATGGGATCCCGAATTGCTCTTTGACCCAAGCAAAGATTGACGTGTGATGCGCCGAACGTTTCAACGTTCGCCCATTCCGGTTCGATGTTTTAGTCACCTTCTCCGATATTCTTGCCACCCATCTTTTTGCCTGACTCCGCACTTCACTAACTCACTCTTTCTCCGCGACATTCGCTGCGAGATAAAAGTAATTCACTAACTGGAAAAGGACGTTTTCTCCCAATTAGCTAAATTCGCGTAATTCGCGGATCGCCCTCGTCCGTGTTCAGCCATGCACTCCCCGCCCATCAGTTCGGCTTTTTTGCAAATGCGTGTCCCTTTTTCGCGCGGGTGCAAATATACATAAGTAGATGGTGACCGACGACATGATGCTGGTGCGAGAGTACGCGCTGAATCGATCCGAGCGGGCGTTCGAAACGCTCATTTCGCGGCACATCAATCTCGTTTACTCCGTCGCTTTCCGCCAGGTTCGCGACACACATCTAGCAGAAGAAATCACCCAGGCCGTTTTTATCATATTGGAGCGCAAGGCGAAGGCGCTTGGCCCAAAAACAATCCTATCCGGCTGGCTCTGCCGCACGGCTCGTTACGTTGCCGCAAACAGGTTGACCATCGAGCGGCGGCGACAGCACCGCGAACAGGAAGCCTATATGCGAGCCCAATTGAACGAACCAGAGTTGAAAGCTTGGATGCAAATCGAACCGGTGCTGGAAACGGCCATCGCGCAACTTGGCGAAGCGGATCACAACGCCGTCGTGCTCAGGTTCTTTGAAGGCAAGAGCTTCAGCGATGTCAGCATGTCATTGGGAACCAGCGAAGACGCTGCCAAAAAGCGTGTGAAGCGGGCGTTGGAAAAGCTACGGGCGTTTTTCAACAAACGCGGGCTCACGCTTTCGGCAGGAGTCATTGCCACTGCAATTTCGGCAAATTCCGTTCAAGCTGCGCCAATTGGGCTGGCGACCTCCGTCACGGTCGCCGCCATCAAAGGAACAACCGTGACGACCTCAACATTAACGCTCATCAAAACCACACTGAAAATTATGGCATGGACAAAATTCAAAACCGTCGCTGCTGGCGGCGCTGTTGCACTTCTGTTGAGTGGGGCCACCACGATCGTAATACAAAAGGCTTACGCCCAAACCAATGCGGCGAAAGCGTCTGAATCCTCACCGCTTGCCTTCGCCGGCTACGCCACACCAGAGGCCTCGATACAATCGCTCCTTTGGGCGGGGAGCATCGGAGACTTCAAAAAGGTTCTTGCGGCCTGTACCGCAGAGCAAGCGGAACGCTTTAAAACCAAAATGGCAGGCAAGTCCGACGACGAAATCAAGCGCGAGGTCATGGCCTGGGCCAATGCGCTGGCTGGTTATAAGATTATTCAAAAAGAAGTCATATCCGATGACGAGGTTCACCTGCACATCCAGGCAAAACCCTCGCCGGAGGGCCTGCACACCGGCAAGGTGATCGTCATCATGAAAAAGATTGGAAGCGAGTGGAAACAAGCGGGCGACGCGAACTGAACGAAAACCCTTCGTAGCGTTGGTTCGTGCACCTCTCGGCATCATCTGATGCATCCGCTCAAAAATGCCCTGTAACCTTTTCGCGTCGGCGTCCATATATTGGTGAGATGATGACCGATGACATGGAGTTAGTGCGCGAATATGTCCGCCACCGCTCTGAAAGCGCGTTCGCGACGCTGGTCTCGAGGTACGTCAATTTGGTTTATTCCGTCGCGTTGCGTCAGGTTGGTGATCCTCACCTGGCGGAAGAAATCACCCAGGCGTCTTTCATCATTCTGGCCCGCAAGGCAGCAGCGCTCAACCAAAAGACGATTCTCTCCGCCTGGCTTTGCCGGACGGCTCAATACGCCGCAGCTGATGCGCTAAAAGCCCAACGCCGTCGCTTGAATCGCGAACAGGAAATTCACATGGTTAATCCCTTAAACGAAACCGAGCCAGAAACAGCAGTTTGGACGGAAATCGCTCCGCTTTTGGATACGGCCATGCGACAGCTTGGCCAGAAAGACCACAGCGCAATCGTACTGCGGTTTTTCGAAGGCAAGGATTTGAAACAGGTCGGCGCGGCCCTGGGCGTCAGCCAAAATGCAGCCAAAACCCGCGTAAGTCGCGCTTTGGAGAAATTGCGCAAATTTTTTGCGAAACGAGGAATGACTTTATCCGCGGCCGCGCTGGCAGGAGCGGTCGCAACCAACTCGGTTCAAGCTGCGCCAATTGGGCTGGCGACCTCCGTCACGGTCGCCGCCATCAAAGGAACAACCGTGACGACTTCAACATTAACGCTCATCAAAACCACACTGAAAATTATGGCATGGACAAAATTCAAAACCGTCGCTGGAGTCGGCATCATCGCATTGCTGGTAGCTGGATCTACCACCGTTGTGATCTACTCAGTCAATGCACAGACCAACGTCGCGAAAGCTTCTGGCAACCCGCGATTACCCGCGTTTTCCGGCTACGCCACACCGGAGGCTGCGCTTAAATCGTTCATATGGTCGGAAGGCACCGGAGACCTGGACAAACTCCTCGCCGCCTGCACGCCGGAACAGGCCGCGCGGATGAAGGCGAAAACAGTCGGCCAATCCGAGGAGGAGATTAGACGCCTCATGGTGGAGGAAGCCAAAAACCGAGCTAATTACGAAATCACTGAGAAAGAAGTCATGTCCGACGATGAAGTTTGCCTGCACTTGCGAGTCCAGCCCTACCCTGGCCATCCCAACGTCGGCAATGATCTTCAGGTGATGCAGAAGATTGGCAACGAGTGGAAATACGCTGGCAAATATGGCGTGGACATAAAGGAAAAGTGAAAATCTGTGCTACTGAACAAATCACAGAGTCGCCTGGCCCTCGCCCAAGGATCATAAACACAACCCGCGCCTTCACACTGGTCGAGTTGTTGGTGGTGATCGCCATCATCGCAATCCTTGCCGCCCTGTTGCTCCCGGCGCTGAGCCAGGGAAAAGAGAAGGGCCGGCGAACCGCGTGCGTAAACCATTTGAGGCAGGTCAACCTTGCTATCAGGCTCTATGCGGATGATTACGCCGATTCGTTGCCGATATTGCCAGACCCCGATCCCTATCCCAATGGAGTCGGCGCATATTACAAGCAGCTCGTGAAGAGTTATCTGGGGTTGAGCGGTCCCGCTTCTTCGAATGAGATGGTCTTTATTTGTCCCTCTGATCCGACCTTCCACACGCAGCTCCAACACGCGTTCACCAGTTATACCTTCAACGGGTATGAAACGGATTCAAGTTCCATCCCTCGGATTACCGGGCAAAAGTTCAGCGCGATAAAGAATCCGAGCAGGGCAGTGTTGGCCGGTGAAGTGCCTGCCTTTTTCGGCGGTTCCTGGCACCCGCTCGTCGGCCCAGTCCATGCCGACGCCAAAAGCGTCCTGAGCTTTATGGATTCGCATGTGGATTTCGCAAAGATTTATTGGGACGGCGTCCCCGGTTCCAGGCCGTGCGACTATGAACCACCGGCAGGTTACAACTATGATTGGGATGGGAACTGAGGTTCCGACGATGAGTAATTGGTGATTGGTGACCAACTGGAATTGCTCTTGTCAGACCACGTCCCGCACTGTCCGCCCGCAAAATTGCTTGTTACAAAATCCCCCCTCGTGATAGATTCGCGCCATGCCAATTTTCTCTTCTCTAGATCATTTTAAAGAGCACAAAGACTATATTCCATTGTTAAAGAAGGCGCTGCTCGGGGTCAAACCTGACGCGCAAAAGAAATTCCTGTTTTACAAGCAATTTCCTTTCGGCGCGAAAAAGCTTCCGCTCGTGCTCGTGGATTTCGATGCGAATTGCCAAAACGCGCTCAACAAGGCGGGACATAAACCGAGCGCCGAGGGCACTGTTGCGCTGACGACGAAGGACGAGCTGAATTTTGAGCCGAAAAAAGGCGACCTCAAGCGCGCCGGCATTCAAAAGTATTTCTCGACGATGGGCAGCGGCATCAAACCCGTATATGTCCCTGCCGGTGAGACCGATGACGAAGTATCGATTGACGGCGGCAAGCCGACACCGGCACAACAAGTCCTTGCTCGGATCGCGGAGTTGCGTGCGAAGACATTCCCTCCGGACGTTGAAAAGCTCAAGACAACCGCTTTAGACAAGGCGAAATCTCTGGCTGACGCCGGCAAGTTTGCTGATGCGACCGTGTTGTTGGATCAACTCGCGGCCAAGACCGGCGATGCGACAAAGAGCGGCGGTAGTGCCCAGGCGGCTCAACCGTGGCCGATTGATAAGTTGAAAGCCGAATCGGATCTGCAAAAGAGAATTGCCGTTTGTGAAAATCTGCTCAATCAAAAGGGTGGCACAGCTTCGGAGCGTGATCAGGTGGAGGACATTCTCGCGTTCGCAAAAAAGGATTGGGGCGTCAGCCAGGCCAAGGCCGCTTACGCGACGCAGATGAAGGGCGTCGATCACAAGGGAGACGCTAATACTCCCGCTTATAATCCGGATAACAAATTCGACCCGAAAAACCTTCAGCAGAAAGACAAGATATTCAAGGATGAGAAGGTCAAGAAATTGATGAAGAGCACCGGCTTGACGGAAGGTGAAGTTCTCGCCATTCGCGCTTACACCGCCAGCAATTACACCTACATCAACCCGGCCATCGCCAATCAAAAAGACCGTACGGATAAAAAAGGCAAGGATTGGATGAATACCAATCGGCCCGATCCTTCCAAGGCGACAACTCCCCAGGAAAAGAAAGACCTGGAAGCCGCCCAAAAGATATTTGACAAAGGTCTCGCCGACGAAAAAGGCAGCAAAAAGAGCCTTTACGAAGAAGGCGCGCTTCACGCCGGAATGATGGCCGAGGCCTTCAAAAAATTGCCGAAGAAAAGCGGCACACTTTATCGCGGCGCGCGAGTGACTCCCGAAGACTTCGCAAAAGATTACTCAAAAGGCAAAGAAATGACTTATGAGGCGTTCGCCAGCCAGTCAACCTCGAAGGAAGTTGCCCGCGGTTTTGCCAATGGTGGCGGCGATAAGGTCCCACCCGCCGAAGCCACCACCAGTGTCTTCATCGAAGCCCAAATTACCGACGCTCGGGATCTTCAGGCCTTATCCGTCTATGGCAATAGTGAGAAAGAGTGGCTGCTTCCACCCGGCACAAAGCTCCGCGTAGAAGATGTGCAGGACGACAGCAAACGCGACGCTGGCAAGCCGCCCGCCAAGCAATGGAAAAAAGTCATCATGAAGCAGGTGTAGCCGATTCCTTCGGTTGTTAGTCCGCTCATTTGTATTACTCCGTACGCCTATGCATAAAAGTTTGCGCCTTTTTCAAATCTCAGATTTGCAATCGTCTTCCCCATGATTTTGCCATCAATGATCTTGCCTTTTCTCTCCGTTCTCTCCGTTTCCTCCTGTTAAATTTGTATTTACCCCTCGTTAGCCGGCCCATCCGCCGCAATGCCAAAAGCCGAAACGATATCCTTGCTGATTGGCTTTGGGCGGCCGGTGGCAGCATCGACGAATACCCATTCCGTTTCGCCCTCGGCGAGGATCGTTTCGTTTCTGATGAAGCGATAGCGCCGCAGCGATCTGACCTTTCGCCAATCAGCCACCCAGGTCAGAACCGTGATCTCGTCATCAAGGAACGCAGGTTTCAGGTACTCGATGCGGTGCATCCGGACGAACCACGAGCCGCCGAGTTCCTGTGCGAGCCGCGCTCCGCCACAAGCCTCGGCGTGGCCGATGGCCGCGTCCTGCATCCATTGAACGTAGGCCACGTTGTTGACGTGCCGGTGCGCATCCACCACTTCGGCAGGCACTCTGAACTGCAAACGAAATACCGGATCCATGTGGAAGGAGTAATTGCTTTCTATTTTTTTGCCATCCATCTTCTTGCCATTGCTCCGTGCTCTTTGCGTGCCATCGCGGCTAAACAGATTCCGTTCATTGGCGGGCTGTAATCTTTCTACCTCAAAACCGCGACCAAAAGAAAATGGAGCCTCTCACGTCGGCTGCTACGATCCCAACCGATCTATTTTTTTCCGCTTCCTAACCGCCATTCCCACCCGCCCATTTCGGCGGATGCGTCAGTTGAAAAAGCATCTCCCCAGCTTTGGGCACGAGGAGGACATCGTCGTTCTCACGATTGGCGAAGTCTTCGGTTCGAATGCTGTTCGGGTCGCGGTAGCCGAGGTTCATGCTTTTGCATTTATCCTCGGGGATTTGGGAAGCAAGGGTGACCTGGGCGCGGCAGGTTTCGACGCCGTTTTCAAAGGTGCCAAGACCGCGGACATGCGTCGAATGGGCGAGCACGCCCCAAGGGACGTCTTTAAAACGGTCCCACTGTTTGAGGAAATAATCGCGGCAATGGTAGCCGATGGACTCAATATGGTTGCCGTGACTGACGCAAACTTCTTTCAAATGCGGCGCGTAAATGATCAATTCGCCGCCATCCGCCAGGACCGGTTCAAGTTTATACATGCATTTGCCGGCGGTCCAAAGTTCGTCATACATCGGCGGACAGCAAGAGACGATGGTTTGAAAGGGTTTTTCTTTGTAGGTGATGTGGAGCTTGCGGGAGAGGTCACTGGCTTTGTCCCACGCTTCCTCGGGTGTTCCGGCGAAGAGGCCGGCGAGGTTCTTTTGCGGATCGACGACCATGCAAAAGCAAAGCTTGTCCGCCTTGACCATTGCGCCGGCGCGATCGACGACTTTGCGGACCGGGGTCCATTTGTTGCCGATGATCATCGGATTGGTGACGACTGCGCCGAGCCAATGGAAGAAGTTCAAAATCTCAGGTCCGCCGACGCCCGGGAACAGGTATTTGTTGCCGCCCGAAAAGCCGACGACTTCATGGGGGAAAACCGGGCCAACGATGATGATCTTGTCGTATTCGAAGACTTTGCGGTTGATCTCGACTGGGACCTCCATCGAGAAAAGGCCCTCCGTGAGTTGGCCGACTTCTTCAGCGCTGAGTGTGCCTATGCGTTTGAGAGCGGCTGGGTTATTCCATTCGTGATTGAAAAATTGGACGGAACCAAAATCTTCTCGCCGTTCTTTTTCCGAGATTTCGAGCCTTTTGCAGATCGCCGCCTCGCTCATGGGTTGATGAGTGCCAAGGGCGATGAGGATGTCGAAGGATTTTGTGACTTCGCCGATGCAGGCGTGTATGGCTTTGAACATCGTCCCGACCGGGGCCGTGCGTGTGCCGTCGGGGACAATGAGCAGGACGGATTTGTTGCGGAATTCGGATTGGAGGCAGGAACGGACGGCGACTTCGGCGACCGGGGCGTTGTCGAGGGAGCCGTGTTCGGCGGTGGCGGAGTGGAGGGAGCTCATGATTTCGATTTGTAGCACCCTGTGTAGCAGTTTGTAGCACCCTGTGTAGCACCCTGGATCGCGATTCTGTACAAGCGGGCTAGGTGATGTAGCACTGTAGCACCCTGTACAGGGGGTGAGGCTACCCTACCGGGTCCCCCGATGGTTCCAACCGTTCTTCTCACGTTTGCGATAAGATACGGCATGGGGTTAGCCGGTCAAATCGTCTGAGAAAGGAACCCGCCATCCACGCGAATATCTGTTCCGGTAATGAAGCTGCTCGCCTTTTGGCTGGCTAAAAAGAGTGCTGCGCCAATGAGTTCATGGGATTCGCCGAAACGGCCCATCGGCGTATGCGCCCAGATAGACTTCGTCCGAGCGGAAGGTGATCCGTCATCGTTAAAGAGAAGCTTTCGGTTTTGTTCCGCCGGAAAAAAGCCGGGAGTGATTGAATTGACACGGACGCCTTTGGTCGCCCATTCGCGCGCAAGAAAGAGCGTGATGCTCAGGACGCTTGCTTTCGCGGCTGAGTAACTGATGACGCGTGAAAGCGGCAAATGCGCGGAAACGCTGGCGATATTGATGATTGAACCGCGGTTGCGAGCAACCATTGCCCCCCCAAATTCCTGGCACGGCAGCAAAACGCCGCCGACAAGGTTAAGGTCAAAGTTGGCCTGCCAATCCGCCAGCGCGATCTTCTCAAAGGGCAGATCGGTGGTGACGGTGACTTTCGAATCGTTCCCGCCAGCGGCGTTGACGAGAATGGTCGGCGGCCCGAATGTTTTTTCAATCGCCTGATGTGCAGTGTGAAGGCTGTCCTTTTTGACCGCATCTGCCGCGAAGAATCCTGCCGTGCCGCCTTTGCCGCGAATAGTCGCAACGCGCGCCTCGCCACGGTCGGCGTTCCGTCCCAGGACAGCGACCTTTGCGCCCGCATTGGCGAGGCCGTCCGCCAAAGCGCCGCCTAACGCGCCGGTCGCGCCAATGACGACCGCGACTTCATTGGTGAGATCGAACAACTCAGCAGGTTTCATCGGCGAAAGGTTGATCAAAATTGCGCGTAAATTGAAGCAAAATAGTTTCATGCTTCAATTCGCTGCTGGTCAGTGGCGGTTCATTTCGTTAGGTTGGTCGTTATGAGTGGCTCCTTGCCCAGACCAGAGGTGATCATCACGCACGAAAGTGATCTTGATGGGCTGGTTGCGGGCGTCCTGCTGCAAAGGCTGGCGCACAAACTGTTTAACTTTGAACCTACGCTTGAGGCGTATCATTACAACAATTGGAAGCAGCGCGATTTGCGTGAGAAATCGGCCTGGGTGACCGATTTGTCGTTCGAAGCCAGACTGGACCGGCCCAACTGGGCAGTCGTGGACCATCACGTTACCGAAGCCGCTCCGAAAAATGCGCTGTTGATTCACGACATCAGCAAGTCGGCTGGACTGCTTTGTTACGAACTTTGCAAGCAGCAAGGGCTGGCCTCGCCTGAGCTCGACCGGCTGGTCCATTTGAACAATGTCGCGGACTTGTTTTTGGAGGATGATCCGGATTTTGCACTGGCGAACGATTACGCGAATCTGGTGAAGATCTACACATTTTGGAATCTGCACGCGCTGGTGGACGGGCAAATCGAAAAGTTGCTCGATCACCCTCTGCTGGAAGTCATGGCTGTGAAACGGCGGGTGGAAGACCCATTGGGCCTGGCGTGGAGCAAATTGAATATCACCGAGATCAGCCCGACCCTAGGCTTTGTGGATACGGTCATTGGCAACAACAACCTGATCGTGCATCAATTGTTGGAGCAAGAGGCGACGAAATTTCCGGTGCTGATGACGCTGTTCCGGCGAACGAATGGAGTGATCATTGCGAGCTTGCGCAGCCGAAATGGAGAGGCGTTGAAGATTGCGGAAAAGCTGCAAGGCGGAGGTCATGCCAACGCCAGTGGCGCGACATTGCCGCGTTCGGTAAAAACAGTTCCAGACGCGGTAACTTATCTTCGCCAGGTGCTGAATCCGAAGAAAGACGAGCCGTTGAACAGCCTGGAAAGCCTTTTCTCCGCGATAAACGTTTCGCAAAAATAGTGCTACCGCACGGGGCAAGACGCTTCGCGCCGCCAGTCATACCGCAAAAATAAATCATTCGGGAGCCGCTGCTGCTTGCTCTCGCAAATTCAGATTGGCAGACTAAGGTCGGATGCGTGAAACGTTTCGAATCTGGTGGGAATACATTGAAACTTTTGTCCTTGAGGTCATCCTCGAAAAGAGGCAGGGCAAGTTTGCGACGGTGGTGCGCGCATTGCTGCACGCGCTCTCCAAGGTATTTGAGGCGATAATCAAGACACGGCGATTTCTTTACAACGTTCGGATTCTGCGCGATTCCACCCTTGGCGTGCAGGTTATTGCGGTGGGAAATCTAACGGTCGGGGGCACAGGCAAGACGCCGGTTGTGGAAAAGTTCGCCAGCGCATTGCGTGACCAGGGCCGAAGTGTTGCGATTCTTTCGCGGGGCTATCGTTCGAAACCACAGCCGATTCATAAATGGCTGATAAACAAGATTCTGCTGCGCGACGATACCACACCGCCTCGAGTTGTCTCAGATGGCAAGTCGTTGCTGCTCGATTCTGAAATGGCGGGCGACGAACCGTACATGCTGGCGTCCAATCTCAAAGACGTGATCGTGCTGGTCGACAAGGATCGCGTGAAAAGCGGCCGCTATGCGATCGAAAAGTATGGTTGCGACACGCTGTTGCTTGATGATGGGTTTCAATATTGGAAACTGAGAGGGCGTCGCCATGATGTTGTTCTCGTCGACCGCCAGCAGCCGTTTGGGAATGAGCGATTGCTTCCGCGCGGCACCTTGCGCGAGCCGCCGTCGCACCTCGCCCGCGCCAACTGGATTTTCATCACGAAAAGCGACGGTAAAACCGACGACCTGCGCCGCCGCATCGCGGAGATTAATCCTGCTGCCGGCATCATCGAATGCATTCATCATCCGCTTTACCTCGAAGACGTTTTTACGGGCAATCGTGTCGGCCTTGAATTTTTTAAAGGAAGAAGAGTTTCAGCATTAAGCGGAATTGCGCAGCCGGAGAGCTTTGAGGAAAGCCTGGTTCAGCTTGGCGCAGAACTGGTGTATTCGCGTAAGTTCGCCGACCATCATCGCTTCACCCAGCTCGAAATCATCAAAGTTATCAACCGAAGCAAAAAGAAACTGGCGGAGGCTATTATTACTACGCAAAAGGACGCCGTTCGATTTCCCAAGATCGATCGGCGCGATTTGCCGATTTATTTCATGCGCGTCGAAATCAAAATCCTGAGTGGCGCAGAAGACTTTCAGGACTGCGTCCGCAAGATCTGCTTCCGTTGAGCCATGCGGATCTTCGAAATGCCGCTCTATTTCATTGCTCGCGCCATTGTGGCGTTGCTTCAGGCATTGCCGCTGCGGTGGGTGGCGCGACTCGGCCGCGCCGGCGGCGCATTGGCATGGTGGCTGGATGCGCGTCATCGGCGTGTGGCGTTGCGCAATTTGACGATGTGCTTCGGGAGCGAAAAATCGGCTGACGAAATCCGCGGACTAGCACGGGAAAACTTTCGCTGCATTGGCGAAAATTACGCCTGTGCCGTCAAAACCGCGGCGATGACGTTCGAAGAGTTGCAGCCGCATATTGAATTCGTAGATGAGCCCGGTTTGAGGCCCGCGGCTGAACGGCGCGAAAACACAAATATTGTGGTGGCGATTGGGCACTTCGGGAATTTTGAAATGTATGCACGGATCATACCAATCGTTCCAGGCTATCAATTTGCCACCACCTATCGGGGCTTTCGACCGCCTTCCCTCGATCTGCTGCTTCGCTCATTGCGGGAGCGCTCCGGATGCCTGTTCTTCGAGCGACGGTTCGAAGCGAAGGCCTTGAGGGCCGCGATGAGCGCGGGCGGGATATTGCTTGGTTTGTTGTCCGATCAACACGCAGGTGAGGGCGGAATACGGATACCGTTTCTGGGGCATGAGTGTTCGACCTCCGCCGCTCCGGCGGTGTTTTCCTTGCGGTATGACGCTGCGCTCTACACCGGCTTTTGCTTCAGGATTGGCCTTGCCAAATGGTGCGTCAAAGTCGGGCGCAGAATTCCAACTCACGAAAATGGCCACCCACGCTCGTCAGAATCCATCATGATTGACGTGAATCGTGCGTTCGAAGAAGCAGTGCGTCGCGATCCCGCTAATTGGTTCTGGGTGCATAATCGTTGGAAATTGTCTAGAAAATCTCGACCGCAGGACCCAAAGCCGCACGCTCAGCCTCCGGTCAGTCGAGAAGGCTCGAGCAAGATAGCACAGTAACGCCCTTGCACTGATGTCAGCCATCTCTTCTCGCATTTTAGTCCGTGGTGTGAATTGGCTCGGCGACGCGGTCATGACGACTCCGGCGCTCCAACGCTTGCGCGAAGCCCACCCCGGCTCGCACATTACGCTGCTCACCCACGAAAAACTTGCTGATTTGTGGCGCGACCATCCAGACCTCAATTCGGTGCTGACATTCACGGCGTCGGAAAGTATTTGGTCGATCGCTCGCCGATTACATGCGCAGAATTTCGACGCCGCACTCGTGCTGCCGAACTCTCCGCGCTCCGCTTTGGAAGCGTGGCTGTCGCGAATCCCACTGCGCATCGGTTACGCACGCCCGTGGCGAAATTGGTTTCTCAACCGGGTTGTTCCTTCACGAAATGATCGCGCTCTGATGCGCAAACGTTCTGTTGGCGAAATTAAGCGTCTGATCAACAACACGCAACACGCAACACGCAATACGAAGCACCCTCCAGGCGCTCATCAAACCTACGAGTATCTCAAACTTGCCGCCGCGCTCGGCGCGAACACGACCCCAGTCGCTCCTCACCTTCACGTTGCTGCCGGGGAATTGGAACCAGTCGCCGCTCGATTTGGTCTGAAGCCCAATGCTGTTGAATCACTCTTCGGCTTGAATCCAGGCGCCGAGTATGGCCCAGCAAAGCGGTGGCCCGCAGAACGTTTCATTTCCGCGGCAGTCGAGATTCAACGACAGATACCATGTCGATGGCTCATCTTCGGCGGACCGGCGGACCTCAGTTTCGCGAGGGAAATTGAAATGGGAGTCCAGAACGCGCTGGCAAAGACAGCCAACGCTGCGTTGCCCCTCAATCTGGCCGGCAAAACGAATCTCCGTGAACTTTGCGTGCTGCTCAAACTGTGTCGAGTTGTCCTTACAAATGATTCGGGGCCCATGCATGTGGCGGCAGCGGTCGGGACCCCTGTGGTTGTGCCGTTCGGCAGCACCTCGCCGGAGTTAACGGGACCGGGTCTGCCAGGCGACGGCCGGCACAAGTTTCTTACGGCCAATGCGCCTTGTTCCCCCTGCTTTCTGCGCGTTTGTCCCATTGATTTCCGATGCATGACCAGCATCTCGGTCGAGCGAGTTGTGGATGCCGTTTTACGATCGACCCGCCCCCTTTGAAATCGACCTTCCCATGATCCTGCCTATGATGATTTTGCCATTCTCGCTGCGCCTTGCCTTCCATTGCCATTTGCCGGATACTTGGCCTTGTGTTGACGGTGACCCAACTGACCGAGCGACTGGTTGCTTCCTATGCCCGTGCTGGCGGCATTAACCACCTCGACGGTAAGAACCTTCCTTCCAAACGCGCCATTACGCAGATTACTACCGATCTCCTCCGGCTGGTCTTTCCCGGATTTTTCGACGAGAAACCAATTCACTCCTCAGAAATCAAAGTCGAAACGGCTTCGCTCCTCGACCTGATTCTCGGCAGCCTTGAGGACGAAGTTTACAAAAGTCTCGAATACAATCCGCCCCCGGAATACCCGAGGAAAGACCTGCGTCCCATCGCGCATACCTTAACGATTGAATTTTTGGGCAGCCTGCCGCGGATTCGCGACTTGCTGGCCACCGACACCGAAGCTGCCTTCAACGGCGACCCTGCCGCGCTCAGCAAAGAGGAAGTGATTGTTGCTTATCCTTTTATCGAGGCAATCGCCGTGCAACGGCTCGCACATGAACTCTATCTGAAGAACATTCCTTTAATTCCCCGAATCATGACCGAGTGGGCGCATGGCCGCACGGGTATGGATATGCACCCGGGCGCGCGAATCGGGACGCATTTTTTTGTCGACCATTGCACTGGAACTGTAATCGGCGAGACGAGCATTATTGGTGATCACGTCAAAATGTATCAGGGCGTTGGATTGGTCGCGAGCTCGCTTTCGAAAGGCCAAGGTCTAAGGGGCAAGAAGCGTCATCCGACAATTCGTAATAAGGTTACAATTTATGCCGGCGCGACGATTATGGGTGGCGACACCGAAGTGGGCGAAGGGACTACAATTGGGGCCAACGTGTTCTTAACACAGAGCGTTCCAGCATATTCACTCGTCGTGCAGGAAGAGGCGAATGTGAAAGTCATGAGCAAGAAGAACCGGGAAAAAGCTGGGGCGGAATTTCACATTTGACTGGGCAATTTAAGCCGAGGCGGCCGCCATGGTCGGCTTCGGTTTCAATTCCCGCTTAATGTCCCTTATGATCTTTTCCAGTCGCTGGCCGTACTCGACGAAATTTTTCTGCATCGCTTCTTCGCCTGCCGCTTTCGACTGCGCATCATGAAATACGACGACCATGTGCGGTTCGATTGAAATTCCCGCATCGTAACCGCGCGCGAACGCGTCTTTAAGAATGTCCGTTACTCGGCCCTGGCCTTCACCCGGCCAATTGTAATCGGCATCATTCTTCTTTGAGTTCCAGGTCGCGTCCTTGACGTGGATATGCGCGACATGGTCGCGGACGTGTTCCCAGAACTCCCAGGGATCCTGCTTGGGCCATGGTTTTGGTTTCGAGCGGTCCGGATTGAAAATGGGATTGGCAGTGTCGAAGACCCATTTGAGGCCGGGACATTTATCCAGCAATTCGAGTGCGTGTTGCCAGCTCATGCCGCCGTAATTCATGCAGTTTTCATGGACCGGTTGCAGCCCCTGGTCCAAAAACATATTGGTGACGTCTTTGACACGGTTGAAAACTTCGGTCGGAATCTTGAACTCATCATCGCCGGGCTTGAAGCTCATGACGCGGATGTACTTGGCACCAAGCCGTTTCATGCGAGGGATGGCTCGTTTTACTTCAGCAAGCGTGATTTCGAAAGGATCGCCAATGCGCTTCGCCCAATTCATAATGGTCGAGCCGAAGCAATAGACCTGGATTCTGGCCGCATCCAATTTCCGGATGGCGATATCAAATGCCTCGTTAGGAATATCGTGAAAATTGGCTTTTGCGAAGCCGGGCACTTCGACACCGCGAGGTTCAAGATGTTTCCAGCCCAATTCCTGCGTTGCGCGGATTTGGCCGTCTATTGTATTGGCTCCTTCGTCGCCGATGCCTAAAAGAATCATAGCACTTCAACAATAGTTGGAGTTATCGGAAGAGCAAGCTGATACGGTCTTTGCGAGTGATTTGGGTATTGGCCGTGGGAAGATTACTCTAAAGCGGCAGTGCTCGTCGCTGCCACTCGCCGGAAATCTACGTGTCACCGGTTGAAAGATTTCGTAAAATCTTCGTTGACGATCTCGACCACTTTTTTCTCCAACTTCGATTCGGCAATCAATTGGTTCAGCTTCTTTTCGTAGGCCGCGCTGTCCATCGGCATCTCTATGGTTTGATCCATCAATGAAGAATAAAGAATGACGTTGGCGAGTTCGACGGAATGAATGCCTTCTTCGCCGGGAGCGACAAGTGGTTCGCCATCCAGGATAGCGTTGACGAAGTTTTGCACAAGGATTGCGTGGGGATTCGGCGCGTTCTCAAACGGTATTTCGACATTCCACACCTCCGGCTTGGCAAAGCCGACCTTGCTGGCCTTGCTGAATTCAAGCATGTCCGCATCGTTTCTCGTGAAGGAGATTTTGTCGCGTTCCAGGACCATTTTGCCGCGCGTGCCGGCGATTTCGAACCGATTGGTCCCGGGCGCTTCGCCGGTGGACGAGACGAACGCGCCGGTCGCGCCATTCTTGAATTCGAGATACGCGGAGACGTTGTCTTCGACTTCGATATTGTGAAATTTTCCCAACTGACAGAAACCGCGGACTCGCGCGGGCATGCCGAGGAGCCATTGCATGACGTCGAGGTTATGAAGGCACTGATTGAGCAATACGCCGCCGCCTTCGCCTTTCCAGGTCGCGCGCCAACCGCCACTGGCGTAGTAGGCTTCGGTGCGGAACCAGTCGGTCATAATCCAGCTCATGCGGACGACGTCGCCCAATTCGCCACTTTGAATGAGCTTTTGGATTTTCAAATAGCGCGGTTCGGCGCGGAGCTGAAACATGCCGGCGAACACGACTTTCGGATTCTTTTTGTGCGTTGCAATGAGTCGTTCGGCGTCGGCTTTGTGCGCAGAAATCGGTTTTTCGACCATGGCATGGACGCCCGCTTTCAGGGCGGCGATGCCAAGCGTCGTGTGCTGGAAATGGGGTGTCGCGATGATGACAGCGTCCACGAGGCCGGAACGGATGAGTTCCTCGCCATCCGAAAAGATTTTGAGTGGCTTGAACCGTTCCAGCTTGCCGGGAATCGCATCAGAAACGGCCACCAGTTCGGCGTGGCTGATTTTGCCCGCAGAAAGATAGCCGTGGTGATGCTGGCCGATATTGCCCATCCCGATGATGCCTAGGCGGACTTTGGTCATGAGCCAGAGTTTAGGAAAATGATTAAAACGTTAAAGCGTTAAAAGCGTTGGATCATTGAATCGGGAAGGTAGGGATATTTGGATCGGACACGGCACAAATTGATCGCACGCGTAACGGCCCCAATCTAAAGCATCGGTTTGGCGCGTTTGACGAGTTGGATGGGAATGCCCCACGGGTCACGAAGCATCACAATGGCATCGCCGGCGGGCGTAGTCGTTAAATCATCGACAAGCACCGCGCCTCCGTGGACAAGCCGGTCACGGTCAGCAGTGGGGTTGTCGGAGATGTATGCGACATGCATGAAAAGAGGATCGACGCTTTTGTAATCAGGTACTCCCACTGCCGGGTTGCGGTAGATTTCAAGCATGACGGAACCGCCGGCATCTGCGAGAAAGCGAGCATGGGAAGGTTCGCCGCCTTTTCGGGCGATGGAAAAACCAAGATGCTTCAGATACCACTCCGCCATCGCGACCGGGTCGGCGACTTGCAATGCAAAATGTTCGATTTTCAATGCGGCATTGTGGTTTTTGAAATGGTCATCCACCAGCCAGAAATTTCGCAACGCAATTGCGTTATCGCCAGCTTGCTCTAGAATGGTGATGCGTGGCCGACGGAACTCAAGATACAGGAATTAAGATGAGATACGCTCCGATAGACAGCAAGTTGTTCACTGACAACCGAAAGAAATTGAAAAAGCTGCTGCTGCCGAATTCTTTGACGGTCGTTAACAGTAACGACATCCTGCCAACGAACGCTGATGGCGTATTACTGTTGCGACCGAATTCCGACCTGTTTTATCTAACCGGAATCGAGCAGGAGGAGACAATTCTTCTGATTTATCCGGATGCGCATGAGGAAGACAAAAGTGAAATTCTGTTTCTGCGCGAGCCAAACCCACTGGCTGAAACGTGGGAAGGTCATAAATTGACGAAGGCGGAAGCCCGCAATATTTCGGGCATCAAGCGGGTGGAATGGCTTTCGGAATTTCATGCGCTCTTTCACCGGCTGATGTGCGAGTGCGATTATGCCTACTTAAATACGAACGAGCACAAGCGGGCGAATATAGTTGTCGAGACGCGCGAAGCACGATTTGTTCGAGAAGTTGGGACGGCATATCCACTACACGATTATCAACGGCTGGCGCGAATCATGCACCGCTTGCGTGCCGTGAAATCTGAGGCCGAAGTGACGCTGGTTCGGAAGGCTTGTGCTCTTACCGAAGCCGGTTTCAAGCGCGTCTGCAATTTTGTTCGGCCCGGTGTGAATGAATATGAGGTCGAAGCGGAGTTTGCCCACGAGTTCATCCGGCGCGGCGGTCAATTTGCCTATAACCCTATTATCGCTGCGGGCAAGAATTCATGCGTGTTGCACTACGTCGAAAATAATCAGGTTTGCCGTGACGGTGACGTGTTACTCATGGATGTCGCCGCCAGCTACGCGAACTATAATTCCGATTTAACACGGACGATTCCAGTGAACGGGAAATTCTCGCCGCGTCAAAGACAGGTATATGACGCTGTGTTGCGTGTGCTGCGCGGTGTCAGCAAAGCTGCAAAACCCGGCAAACTGCCGAAAGATTGGCAAAAGGAAGCGGAAGCTTCGATGGAGCGAGAATTGGTGGATTTGGGATTGATTAAGAGTTCTGAAACCAGGAAATCCAAATCGGATGAAGCACCGGCATCTAAGAAATACTTCATGCATGGCGTCGGCCATCCGCTTGGGCTGGATGTGCATGACGTGGCGCTCACTGTTGGACCAATTCAGGCGGGATGGATTCTCACAGTCGAGCCAGGCATTTACATTAAGGACGAAGGTTTTGGCATCCGGTTGGAAAATAACATTCTCGTGAAGAAAGGCGGCAACGTGGATCTCATGGCCTCGATTCCAATCGAAGCGGAAGAGATTGAGGAGTTGATGAGCAAAAGCAAAGCTTCGCCAAATTCCGCAGGTTCCAAGAGCCGCGGCACAACTCCACATGCAGCGAGCCGCAATGGCATCAAGGCCAGAAATGGGGCTGTGGAGCGACGCAGGTCCAGAAGCGCAAAGTTTCGCTTATGACTCTCGAAGGGCTTTCAATTCTCGGTAATAATCGAGTAAAGCCGGCCGGAAAAGCTGTTCCCGCAATCAATCCGGGCAACGGCGCCGAACTCCCGACTCACTTTTACTGGGCAACAGTGGATGACGTTTCGCGGGCGGCGGAACTGGCAGCGAAAGCTTTTGCCGAATATCGACGTTGGCCCGCAACGCGCAGGGCGAAGTTTCTCCAGCTAATTGCGAGTCTCATCGAAGGGAACGCGCCCGCGTTGGTGGAGCGTGCGAATCTTGAAACCGCATTGCCGGCGGCGCGGCTGCAGGGTGAGATTGCGCGGACCAGCGGGCAATTGAGATTATTCGCCATGTTGATTGAGGAAGGCTGGTGGCTGGATGCGCGCATCGATCACGCGAATCCGGAACGGAAACCGCTTCCCAAACCGGATGTGCGTTCGATGCTTCAACCCCTGGGACCGGTGGCGGTGTTCAGTTCGAGCAATTTTCCGTTTGCGTTCTCCGTAGCAGGCGGTGATACGGCGTCTGCATTGGCGGCGGGATGTCCGGTCATTGTAAAGCCTCACCAGGGACACCTAGGCACTTCTGAAGCCGTCGGGCTTCTGATTCAACATGCAGCTCGCGAATCGAGCGCGCCCGAGGGTGTATTTTCATTGCTCTTCGGGCCAGGTCGAGACGTGGGCATGGCTTTGGTCAAACATCCGCTCATCAAAGCGGTCGGTTTTACTGGCTCGCGCGCGGGAGGACGGGCATTGATGGACGCGGCTGCGGGCCGTCCCGAGCCCGTCCCAGTCTATGCTGAGATGGGAAGCATCAATCCTGTCTTCATTTTGCCCGGTGCGATACAACAGAATGCTGAAGCGCTCGCGACGGGATTACACAGCTCGGTGACGCTTGGCGTCGGTCAATTCTGCACGAATCCGGGGCTTGTATTTGTCGAACCGAAACCGCCTGCCGACGCGTTTTTGCAAAAACTTGAAGCGCTCATGTCGGCGACGCCGGCCGGAGCGATGCTCACGCCGAGTATCTGCTCGGAGTATCATGCTGGCATTGAAAAGTTCTCGAAAACTGCCGGCGTTCGACGGATCACGCAGCTGGGCGAGGCTCAGCGGAACGGAGAAGCTCGGGCAACGTTGTTTGCCACTGATGCTGAGACGTTTCTTGCGAGACATGAACTGATGGATGAAATCTTCGGACCTTCGACGCTGGTGGTCCACTGCGGTTCGAAAAGCCAGATGCTTGCGGCTGCGGAAAAGCTGGAAGGACAGTTAACCGCGACTATTCATGGGACGGCTGAGGATTTCGTGGCGAACACTGATCTTTTAGCAATACTCGAAACAAAAGTTGGTCGCCTGGTCTGCAATGGCTATCCGACCGGAGTTGAAGTTTGTCACGCGATGAATCATGGCGGGCCTTATCCCGCAACTGCGGATGGGCGTTCGACGTCCGTTGGCAGCCGCGCGATTTTGCGATTTGCGCGGCCGGTTTGTTATCAGAATTTTCCGGCAAATGCTTTGCCGGATGAATTGAAGGATTCAAATCCACTCGGGCTGTGGCGATTGGTGGACGGTCAAATTGGAAAGCACTGACGAACAAGTGTTGTCCGCCTCTTTACGCCGGCGGCTACAATTTCCGGACAGGCGCATTTCAATTAGAGATTCGGATTTATTCTCAGTTTCGTTTTGACCAGTTCGGGCAAATACTTGACTGAGATGCCGCCAGGTTCCAGGACGGCCTGATGGTATTTGGATAGTGAAAATTTGTCGCCCATTGCACGCTCAATTTCCTGACGCAATCGATAATGGGCCATGCGGCCAACGAAGTAGGTGGAAAGCTGGCAGGAGCTTTGTTTCGAGCGGATGACTTTCAGTTTGGCCTCGCCCTCAGATTGAAAGCAATCTTTCATAAGAAAATTCAGCGCCTCTTCATCTGACATATTGGAGCAGTGCATTTTGTGATCGAGAATCGTATTCGCCACAGCGCGTAGGTAGAACTTGAGCTGACTGAGCCGCAACGCGAGATCGCCATTGCCATAGCCCTGGTCGAGGATCATTTGCTCGGTATAAACAGCCCAGCCTTCGATATAGACACCGGACTGCAGCACCTTCCGAATCAACGGACTATGATTCATGTATTCCAATTGGACAGCGTGGCCAGGGTAACCCTCGTGAATGGCTAAAATATCGAGCATGTGGTTGTTGTATTCTTCCAGATAGCTGTTGATTCGTTGGGCATCCCAGTCATGCGGCGGCGGGCTGACCGCGAGTTGGCCGGTGCCATTTGGGTCCAAGGGCGGTGGCGCATCCATGTAAGCGGTAGAGTTCCCGCGTTTGAATTCGGGCATCTCGACGACCTGGCAATGATCGGGCTCGGGAAGGCGGAGAATATCATTGGCCATGATGAATTTCTTGAGGGAAGCAACGCGACGTTTCATCTCTCTGGTCAGGTCCTCTGGACGGCTGTGCTCCTTTGAAATCGCGACGATGACATTTCGAATGGTCGCCCGGCGGCCGTCTCGATCGTCGGGAGGCAACGGCTGGCGAGCGAAGTAACGGCTCCAGAGTTGGCGGGCGATGACATACATTTCGCGCTCGACGCGGTCGAATTCGGTCTGGGCATCGGCCATGACCTGATCGGCATTGACGGCGGCGTCCAATTCGAAGTCGAGTTTTTGAGCGAATTTTTCTTTGCCTAAACGCCACTCGGCATTAGCACGAGGAAGCAGATCGTTTTCGAGAAATTTTTGGTAATCCTTCAGGGCCGCCGCCACGGGCGCGGCGGCAGCTTTCAACGCCGCAAGTTGCCGCGTTTTACCTGTGAATTCAAAGATGTCCTTTTCGTAGAAACCGATAGCGCCGCGATTCTGGCGAATCGCGGTTTCGGTATGGACGCGAGGCGGGTTTTTGAGGTTCTGTTTCGCGGCGGCAATGACTTTGGGAATCAGCGCCATTCGCGCGATGCAGTTGGCGATATTTGTTTCTTTGGGAAGGGATGACTGGGCCAGCAAGAGGTAAAGACTGTCATTGATGTAGCCGCTATAAATGCGCGGGTCTTCCTCGTACGGGTGAGTATTCTCAGCCAGCCATTCGTCGAACTTCAGATTGTGCTGAAAGATTTCGAAATCAATCTGGCTCGCGCGAGAGAGTTTCGAGTAATCAATTTTCTGGGGCAGCTCTGCCAAAGTCGTTCGTGCCAGTTCCCGCCATTTAGCACGAGCCTCCGGAGTAAGCTCTTCAAGCTGCGAGTCGAACCGATGGTCGCCCAGGCGCGTCGCTTCGAGCGGCCTTAATCGAAAGTTTTCATCCAGGTAGGTTTTGAAAAAAGATTCGAGCTTAGCGTCTGCTTCTTGAGCGGTCAGCGCAGTTGCGTTCAGGGCCAAACACAACACCAGGAGCGCTCGCGAGGCACGGTTGAGATTCATAAAGGAATTACCTGGTGACAGTTTCAAAAGGCAGAGTGGCGGTCAATGTTGAAATGCTCGACAATCAAAGTTGAGTTGCTCTGAAGAATTTTTCACCGCGGATCGGTTGGGGATGGGCTCGGATGGGTGCGGATCGGAGGAGCAGGACGCTGAATGCTGCGTGTTCAGTGACTTTGCATCTGTGGGCCGGAGGGGAATACCTTCCCCCCTGTACAAGGTGCTACAGTGCTACACTGGCCAGCGCGCTTGTACAAAATGGTGATCCAGGGTGCTACAAAGTGCTACACAGGGTGCTACATTTTCAAAAATCCTCTGTAAGCTCCTCCCCGTGTCGTTTCAAATGTTCCATTGAAAACAGCGAGAACCCCCAAAAACATTCAAATTCAGTCATTCTGCCCGGTTTTTGCGGGAATTGACAGGGGCGAATGAAGCAGATTAGCGCGATCAACTGGATCAACGGGCCGCAGCCTGGAAAGAAGGTTAAAATATTGCGAGTCAGGATATTTCGAGGCCGCGTTGCGCAGGAGAGCGGCAAGGTTTTGCAGGGACGGGTCGCCGGAACGGCCAGGGAGCCATTCACGTTCGCCAGTAGCAAATGCGATGAGACAATCCATGGCTTTTCGGATGCTGCGGCCATCGGAGGTTTCGTAATGCCATAGATCTATGCCGAGTTTGTCGCCGAGTTGGGCGAGCGAGGTGAGGCCGCGGAGGTTCATGACGCTGTAACCCCAGGCGTTGGTGCGGGCGAGTTCAAGCGGTTGGCGGCCATCTGGTTCGATTTGGTGGGCAATGCGTTTCGCGGGCACGGCCCGAAGAATGTTGGTGGCAATTTCATTTTTGCCGATGAACAGGGCGAACATGGTGAGTTCGAAATCGTAGTGAGTGCCGTGATTATTTCTCGCGGCAGCCTCGTCGTGGCCGTTTTTACTTTCCTGCATCCATTGGACGAATTGTGTGAACCACATTTGGAGCCCGCGCTGGTCGGCATCAGTCCAGGATTTGGAACCGGCGAGAAGACCAACAGAATCGACGATGCTGGTCATCCCGGCCATTTCGATAAGACCCGTGCCACGGCCAGTGTTCACGCCGGGGACGGCCTGGGCGAACTCGAAATTCGGGTTCATGCGAGTCGCCGGGTCCAAGAACCAGGTGCGAAGCAATTGGCTGGCCTTTTCCGCGTAAGCTTCGTCACCCGTGAAATACCAGGCGAGGGCGAGAGTCTCGACGGTTCCGAGCATTGAGCCGAGATTGCGTCGATCGGAGGTGCGATTGGCTGGATTTCGTTTGCCGTCGCGCCGGACGTAAGGCAGACCGTTTGAGCTGGCGGAATCGGGCCAGAAATAGGGGCCGATGCTTATGTAATCGTGTTTGTCGCCGCTGGGAGGAAGGTTGGTTTTTTCAACGACTGAGAAGGGGCCGGCGCGCAAAGCGGATTTGGCATCGCGTTCGAGTTCGGTCAAGGCAGGTGCGAGGTTTTTGTCACCATCGTGAATTCGCTGTCGCGCTGCGCGCAAATAATCGCCGTCCAGTAGAAAGACGCGCGGAGGTTTGGATTCAACAGTTTGAGTTGGCGCCGCCGAGGCGGAGAAGATTTCAGAATAGAGGAGCGCTATCAATGCCGCGTGATGAAACGAACGATGCATAAGCGTTATTCGCTCGGGGAAGGTTTGAATTGCAGTTCGTAAAGTTTGTAATAGACGCCGCGGGTCTGGATAAGTTCGGCATGGGTGCCAGTTTCGGCGATCTGGCCATTCTCAAGGACAACTATTAAATCGGCTTTTTGAATGGTCGAGAGCCGATGCGCAATGCAGATGGTAGTGCGCCCTTCCATAACTTTTTCGAGAGTGCCCTGGAAGGCGTGTTCGGACTTTGAATCAAACTCGCTGGTCGCTTCATCGAGGACAAGAATTGGGGCGTCTCTCAAAATCGCGCGAGCGATGGAAATGCGCTGGCGCTGGCCGCCGGAGAGGGCGATGCCTTTTTCTCCGACCATGGTTTGGTAGCCTTCTGGTTTTTCGAGGATGAATTCGTCCGCGCAAGCGTGTTTGGCAGCGGCCTCGATTTCGGCATCCGTCGCGCTGGGTTTTCCCAGCGCGATGTTGTTTCGAATCGTATCGTGAAATAGAATCGTTCCCTGCGAGACGAAGGCAATTTGATTTCGCAAATCTTTGATGGCGACCTGGCGGATGTCGGCGCCGCCGATCAACACAGCCCCCCGCTGCGGATCGTAAAAGCGAAGGAGGAGATTGGTGAGGGATGTTTTGCCCGAGCCGTTGCCACCGACAAGCGCTACCATCTGCCCGGCTTTCACTTTGAGGTTAATGTCGCGAAGCACCGGCTTGTCGTCGTAAGCAAACTCAATATTTTTGAATTCAATATCACCGTTGGCAGCCTTGAGCGGGAGGGGATTAGCAGGGTCCTGAAGCGTGCTTTGAAGGCCGAGCAACTCAAAGACTTTTTGGCTGGCCGAATCCGCCTGGTGAAGCTGGTTCTGCAGTTTAACCAACGATTTGATCGGCTGATACATGACGACGATGCTGAGGATGAAAGAGATAAAGTCGCCGGGTGTCGCGGGGTTGGTTTGAAACGCGGCGTAGATGAGAATGAGCGCAACACCCACGACACCAGCGAATTCGGTCAGTTGACTTGGTATTTCATTGGCACGGACGGTTCGCATCATTTGGCCGACGTATTTAATGGTGGCGTCTTTGAACTTCGCGAGCGTCGCCTGCTCCAGATTGTAGGCCTTGACGATGCGGTTGCCGGTAAAGGCTTCATGCATGACGCTGTTCAGTTCGGCGACATGAGTTTGCATCGCTCGGGCCGACCTTCGAACTTTGCTGGCGTAGATTTTCATCGGGACAAGACAGAAGAGCAGAGCGGCTGATGAAATGATGGTCAATTTACGCGTTTCCGGCTGGGCCATTAAGACGAATAATAACGTCAGGACGGTGAGGGGATCCCTTACGAGCGAAGACATGGAATTGGCGATGATGCCATGGAGGACGCCAGTATCATTGAGGATGCGCCCGGTAATTTCGCCCGTGCGGGCGGTACTAAAAAAGCTCAAGGGCAAATTTTGGATGTGATTGAATAATTGGGCACGCAAATCGGCGATAGCGCGGACGGCAGCCCAGTTCGCAAAATAAACGTTCAGATACCCGGAAATAACGCGAACGAGCGCCAGTGCAGGGAGGCAAGAAATCAGCAGCACTTGCTGCGAGCGCGAGCTCGGTGCCTTGACGTGAGATAACCAAATCCCTAGACCATGCGTTATTGGGCGGATGATCGCTGGCGCCTTGTCCAGTTGTTCGATGAGATTGAAATGATCCGAGCCAGGGAAGACGAGGTTGACAACCCATTTAACCAGGAACATCAGTGCGCCATTGCTGAGGGCATAAATCAGGCCACAAAGAAAACCCAGAAACAGGCGAGTCTGATATGGACGCGCGATCGTCCAGATGCGTCGAAAAAACGGTGCCATTTGCCAAGACGAGTATGTTGGGCAAGAGGGAAGCAGGCGAGAGTTTTATGAGGGAGTGATTAAAGGTGTCGGGCAGTTTGGGCAGCAGCATGTAAAAGCGGCAGAGGACGGCCGCACTCCAAAACCTCGCGGACGGAATGGTGTGCGAATAAATGCGCGAGCCTCCTCTCGACTCTTCCCCTTGCGGGGAGATCATGTTAACCTCCTTACATGCCGAAGCGCCGAAAGGCCTTGGTCTGGACCCTCATTGGCCTCTCGATTGTTATCGCAGTAATCCTTGTCTCGATGCAACCACCACGCCGCGACAACCAGCCTGTCTACAAGGGTCTCACGCTCAGGCAATGGCTCGATGTAGTAGCCCGCCACAGGGTTCACGGCTACTACCACACCTACCAGAAAGGGCGTCCGCCCGCCAGAGACGCAACGCCTGAGGAAATCAAGGAGGCTGAGGACGTTATTCGTGCCATCGGGACGAACGCATTTCCGTGCTTGCTGGAATGGACTGGATACAAACCCAGCTTCGCTAAGAGATTCATCTTTGGCGTCATTGAGCCGCTTCCTCAGTACGTGTACAGTCGTCTGTGGGGTCTCACCCATAGGCGCGAGATACTCGCCGAACAAGCGGTGCACGGACTCCGCATTCTCCACACGAATGCGTTCGCCTTTGAAACGCTGTCGAAGATGGCGAGCGATACAAACAATCCCTGGATGCAGATACCGGCGGCCAAAGCCCTTCTCGCAATCACAAACACGCCCGCTCGTTAGCTACGATTTTGAGGCCAGTCCTACATTATTTTCCGAAAAATTTCATTTTCCAGATTTCATGACCCGCGAGGAGACGCTCTTCCCGATGAGGCGGACCATCGCCGCGAAGGCGCAGTCGCACATGGCGAGGGGCAGAAGATTTGTTTACAATGGTGATTTCGGATGCCTTCGGTCCCTGCTCGAACAAGAATTCTCTCTCGGTTGCATCTGCCAGACGAACACCGGACCCTCGGACTGTCAGGTCTCCGAAGCCGAGGGCAAATGAGTTGGCGGATTCCAAAAGCTGGACGTTCGAAACAATGTGGCAGGGATAGCTATTACCGTCCCAGGACGGACCGACGACATGGATAGGCGGGTCATCTGGTTTTCGTGCCGTTTGTAATTTTTTCAGGTCATTTACAGCAATGAACACGGGAATTGAACCGCGCAAGAGATCCGCCGCGTGCTCGGGGGAAACTCTGGGTCTCCAGGTATTCAAATAAATCTGCAGTCCCATAGGATCATCTAAGTGCGTCAGGGGGAATTCCGGACCGCCATAGCGCGCGACCTGGGCCGCGATAAGCTTGAGCGAAACGGTCTGCCGGACAATGGCACTTCGGGCATGCGGGCCGAAGTAAAAGTAAACAAATCCGCCGAAAATCAAGGCGACGGCTGCCGCAGTCGCGACATTGGAGAGCACCTTCGCTCGTTGTGAGAGGCTGTCCAATTCGCGCCCCGCCAACAGTGCTGCGGCGGGCATAATTGGCCATAGCAGATCGGCACGTTGATGGGAGGCTAAACTGAAGATGGCGAGACCAAAGAGAAACCAACAGAACAGGAAGCGCTCAAATCGGCGCACCGGCGTTTCGGCGCTGGGGGAACGCCAGACTCGCCACAGACCATAAATACCGAACAAACTCCATGGCGCCCCGCGACCGAGATAATAGAGAGGCGGTTGATAGAAAAGAGAGCCAGGGAAATGCGATTTCGCATCAGTGACAGTGTGACCGACCAGTTCTTTGCCTATGATTTTGTCGATGAACGCCTGTCCGTCGCTATGGTACGCAAGCACAAACCAACCCATGGTCATCAGAAGGAAGAGGGCGATGCCGAGAAGTTGATTTCCCTTGAATCCCAACGGCTCGCCCGATTTGCGTTCCCAAAACGCAGCAATAAAGCCTCCTCCAGCGAGTACGAGTCCGAGGGGTCCCTTGGCCAGCGTTGCCAGTGCGGCTATTATCCAGAACCACGTCCAGCCTTGGCCGCGAGTCCATGCGCGGAATCCGAGCAGGGCGGTCGCGGCAACAGTAAACGCAAAAACCCCATCAGTCCGAGCCAGGCCGAACTCTTTCAATCCGGCCGTGCAAAGCATGGAGGCTAACGCCGCAAAAAAGGCGGCTCTGGCTCCAAAATGCCCGCGTCCGAATGCAAAAATCAACCAGGCGGTCCCCCAGGCGGCGAGCGCGCCGGGAAGGTACAAAGCGAACTCATCGACGCGGCCACGAGCGATGCCAGTCAAGGCAGACAGCCAGGTATAAAGCGGTGGCTTGGATGTGATGCCACCATCGAGATCCCGCTGGCAAAGCCAATGGCCGTTTTTGACGACGTCCAGTACGTAGGCGCCGGGCCGTTCCTGGTCCTGATCGAGCAAGTTGGGTGGTGCAGCGAGGCGAAGAGCAAAGAGCAACGCCGCGAGGAGCGTGAAGGCCGCAAAATGGGCCCATCGCGGAAAACGGCTGTGCTCGGTTTCTGCGTTACTCACTCAGCTCTTGGACTCCCTTGATGCGGTTGACGCCGCGAGGATTTCACGCACAGCTTTGTCGACGGCAGCCGGGTGGATTTCCTTGAGACAAGCGGCAATCGGTTGCTTAAGGCAGGCTGGATGTTTTTGGCCGACGCACGAACAATCCACCGTGAACGAACGATGTTGCGGGCCACGTGGCAGCCAGCCTCGCAAAGACGGATAATTGCGAAACAGCGAAATCGTCGGCAACCCAAGCGCCATAGCAAGATGCAGCACTCCGGAATCTGCGCCGACATGCAACGCACATCGGGATAGCAGCGCGGCTAATCGAGCGATCGAAAGACCGGAGGAAACCTGGACGCGCGACCCCAGTGCGGACGCGAAAACGTCCAACTTGCTGCGTTCGCGAGGAGATTCGCTGCCGGTTGCGACAATTTTTACTTTGGATTCGTTGGCAAGTTGTTTAGCTAATTCAATCCAATTTTCCAAAGGCCATTCTTTGAGATGTGTGCTGGCGTTAATGGAAAAATGGATAGCGCCGTCTGGCACTTGAGCGGCGGCCCAATCTCGGGCCGTATCCGACACGTGCAAATCGAACCGCGCGGGGGCCAGTTCGAGACCACAGAGCTTGAGCATCTCGCGGCGCTGTTCAAAAACTGGATCGGTTGTTTGAATAAACGGGATCCAGCAAGGGATCAACCATCGACTCCAAAAATGCGAGCGGGCTCCGCGATGAGCCACGCGCAAGCGCGCGCCGGTAAGGGCGGTCATGAAAATTGTGCGGTCCGCACCGCTAAAATTAAAGGCGAGATCGAATTGATCGCGTCGCACGTCTCGAAGAACCTCCCATTGCTGGTGGAGCGAGCGCTTGCGCGGAGACATTTCAATTGGCCAGGCGCGATGCACACAAGATACGAGACTAAGCACTTCGCAGCCAACCGGCGAGGTCATGACGTGCAACTCAGCCCGGGAGTAGTTTCGTTTTAGTTCATGCAATGAGGGAAGCAGATGGATGGTATCGCCGAGAAAGCCAAGATCGACGACAATTACCTTTTGGGCGTCGCGTGTTTTGGAGAAGAGATTAGCCAAGCCAGCCGACATGAGCCTGAAGGGAGTAATTCAGCGGACTGATTTCATCTTGAGTCGCTGTGAAATAAGAGTCCAAGCCACTTACGTAATCGGCCAGGGCCTGAACGATTATCCAGCGGACCGGGCAGGCCAGCCTCCTGCAATAATCTTCGAAGAAATAGCCGATCAGGAATGTCTTTTTCCCTATGCGTCTGTTTCATTCGCCAAAGCAATTGAGGGGATGCAAATGGGATACGCACGCCCTCTACTTCCCGCCAAACGGTTTGCTGTGCAGCTTCTGCGTAATGAATTCCGCAGCCGCTCTTCATCAAATCAACGAGAATCTCATCAGCAACCCGTACGACCCCAAACTCTTCGACTTCTCCCGCCCTCATCTCTCGGATGGCTTGGTCCGGAAGTGTCATCATCGCAGTAATAACCCGCTCCTCATTTTGTACGCCTGTCTCGATTAACAAATCTACGTCCATCGTACTCCTGAGAAATCCGGCAGCACGCATAGCGAAACCACCCACGATAATGTAAAGGGCGCCGGCATCGTTGAGAGCTCGGCAAAGTTTGACGACGTCCTCCAACGTCGGTGGCCGGCATTCTTCGGGGTTTAAGGGTGCGGACGGGTTATCATCTGCCATAGCCACTCATCAGCTTCCTCGTGAGTGCGAAACCGGTAAACTCCCTTTGGAATCCGCAGTGGCCCGAGAGCCGCCTTCCACGCGCGGGCGTCGTCAATGCGGTCGGCAGCCGTGATAGTTAGAGTATCCGCAGGCGGGCCGCGATGGCCCACAACTTTGCCCGGAAACTCTTCCAGATTCACGACACCTTTCACGTCCAGACAATAGCTGCGCCCAGGATTCAGCGCAAGCAGTTCAATGGGACAAGCGTTTGTTCGTTGAGTGTCGATGATTCTGCGACCCGCACTTGGGAGCCATTTTGGTTTGCTCGCGCTACCGGTTATTTTTAGATTGGGCGAATGTGTGGGCGTCAGCAGCCTCATTTCCATGCCTGAAGCCGGTGCCAAGGAATATCCCGAAGCACGGATTCGCAATTTCCGATGGGAGCACGTGAACAAATGAACCGGTTGCCAATTAGCGTTTGCATGGTCTCTGCAGCCGAGGCGCATCGAATCGGCAAAGCGCTGGCGAGCGTCGCGGAATGGAGCAGTGAAATCGTGGTTATTTTAAACGAAGAAGTTACGGACGGGACGGAGCAAATTGCGAAGTCACACGGGGCGAAAGTGATTCGCGAGCCGTGGAAAGGAATGAGCGGCCAAAAGGCTTCGGCTGCGGCAAAGGCTAGCCAGGAATGGATCTTGGACCTGGATGCGGATGAAGTCGTTTCTGACGAATTGTGCGACGAAATCCGGGCATTGTTGGAAAAATCGCTTAACGGACAAGTGGCAGCCTTCAGCTATCCGCGTCTCTCGTGGTATTGTGGCCGATGGATTCGCCATGGTGATTGGTATCCGGACCGGCAAAATCGGCTGTGGCGGCGCGGACGCGCGCGCTGGGGCGGGGTCGATCCCCATGCGAAACTGATTGTGGATGGCCAGGTGAAAAAATTGCAGGGCGACTTGTTGCACTACAGCAACGATTCAATCAATGGGCAAATTGAAAAGATTATTCCATTCAGCGATGAGTTCATGCGTCAACATTTGGCACGAAGGACCGGGTCGGGCGTATTCGATCTTGCGGTTCGGCCATTCTGGCGTTTCTTTCGCGCCTATTTTTTTCGCTGCGGATTTCTGGATGGCTGGCCAGGATATTATATCGCCTGGTTCAGCGCCTTCTCAACGGTCACACGATACGCGAAGATCCGCGAAAACGCATTGAATCCGAAATCTGGCGAAAAAGCGCGCTCTCCGCGAGCATGACCTTCTCGTTAATCATCAGCACTTACAATCGACCAGAGGCGTTGGCCAAGGTTCTGGCCGGCGTTGCACGGCAAACCCATTCGCCCAAGGAGATTTTGATTGCCGATGACGGTTCGACCGAATCGACGCGCATTTTGATAGAACAATGGAAAGCTCAGTTACGCATTCCTGTCAGTCACCTGTGGCACCCGGATGAAGGTTTTCGGAAAACAATCATACTTAATAAAGCAATCAAGGCAGCTCAAGGCGACTACATCATCTTTGTGGATGGGGATTGCGTGCCACACGCGCGATTTATCGCCGATCACGAGATTTTGGCGGAAAGGGGTTTCTGGGTGCAGGGACGGCGCTGTTTTGTGAAAAGCGAATATGTGGAGAAATTCGACCCCGCAACTATTTCAGTCTGGCAATGGTTGTTCCTGGGCAGGATGAGCGGTGTGTTCAAGGCCATTCGATTATCGACACCGATTATTCGTCGTGGGACCGAACAGCGCGGCATAATTGGCTGTAATATGGGCATGTGGCGAGAAGATCTTGTGGCAGTAAATGGATTCGACGAGGCTTATGTCGGTTGGGGGGTTGGCGAGGATTCTGATATCGGCTCAAGGCTTTACCATCTTGGCCGGCCGCGCAAATTTGTTTACGGCCACGCCATCATCTATCACTTGAACCATCCTCCATTGTCCCGGGACAGGTTTCGCGACAATACGTCGAGGTTGGAGGAAACCTTGCGGTTGAAAAGAATTCGCTGTGAACGGGGTCTGGCACAGCACACATGAGCATTAGGTCAGCTGTTCGGATACATTTCGTTCCAAATTACAATTGGCAGATACTCTAACCAATCGCTGGGCCGGTGAAGCAACTGTTTGCGAGTATTGACGGCGGATCCGTGTCAAGCTAGTTTTGGGATTCGTGGGCGATAGTAAAGACACTGGGGAGCATTGTAAGTTTGATGATGTTTGCGCATTTAATCGCCGAGGGTTTTTCCTTGGTGGCGCCGCAAAATCGGGCACTACGCTTTTGCTGAGCCTGTTGGACGGGCACCCAAAGCTTGCGGTGCTGCCGGAAGAGACGCAATTTCTTGGCAAGCACAGGGAATTATCGGCGTTAAACAGTTACCCCGCCAAGGCGCGCTGGCTGCTGGAAAAATCTAATCTACGGCTGTTGGCGCTGGGTCGGATCGAATCGCAGCGCGAAGCCAGTGCGAGTGTGCGCGATTACACGAGCTTCGACTACTCCGGTTTTGTGCGACTAACGGAGCATTTTGCCAATCAATCATGGCTGAACGATTCGCTGATTTTTTCGGAAGTCGTGAGGGCGTACGCCATCGCGAAGGGTTGTGATTGGCGAAATTGTGTTCGGTGGGTTGAGAAGACGCCCGGTAACGAGGTTTATTCGGATGAACTCTTCAAGCTCTTTCCCGAGGCCAAGTTGCTGCAGGTCGTACGTGACCCGCGGGCGGTGTTTGCCAGCCGAAAGACCCGGCTCGTCAGCCGCTATGGCAGCCATGCCAAGTCGCATCGCCTGGTTCGGGAATGGAACGAGAGCTCGCGTCAAATAAGAAAACTGCAGAAAAATAGCGGCAATTACCTGCTCGTTCGCTATGAGGACCTGGTTCAGGACACAGCCAGGACGCTGGAGAAAATATCCCAATTCATCGGGATCGAACTTCTGCCTGTGATGCTTGAGCCGACCCGAGCTGGGAACCGATGGGGAGGGAACTCGTCATTTCACGAAGCCTTTGCCGGAATCAGCGCCGACTCTGTTAGTCAGTGGAAAAGTGCGCTGACAAAGGACGAGATCTGGTGGATAGAGATGCACTGCCTCGAAGGCATGCAGATCGCTGGCTATCAGCCCGAAACCGACTGCAGATTTTCTTTTTCGCGCTGGTCCAGGCGCATGTCTGGTGAGTCCTGGGGCGGTTACCTGCGCGCCCGAAGAGGCTCGCTTTGTCAATTGGCTGGCTTTCTGGAGGACTGTCGTTACGATGCGGCGCCTGAAGGATCTGGTTCTTAATTGCGAGCCGAGTCGGCGTGATATGCGAAAGCCAACAGGGGGGTGAAAGAGCGATTCACTTTTGATTTCGGTTTCCTGAATTCCTTGTTATTCAAGGGCAAGAGCTTCAATAAGAGCGATGCGAACCAGAATTCCTAAATGCGCGTGCTCCACCTCAATTCGATGCTCCGCGGCGGAGGGACGGACGATCGTTCGGTTAGAATCGCACACGCCCTGTCGAAGCTTGGGCTCAAGATTTGGCTGGCGGGCCCCGCTGGACGCGAGTTTTCGATAATTGCGCAAGACCTTGGACTTTCGTTTCAGCCGTTGCCGGTAGGGCCATTGAAACTCCCTCTGATCGTGAGCACCGCGCGATTCATTCGCTCTGAGCAAGTTGAAATTATTCACGCGCGACATGGACGCGATTACTGGCCCGCCATTCTGGCGGCAAGGCTTTCCGGGAGGCGCCCAAAGATTGTGCTCAGCCGACACCTCGCGAAGAGTCCAGGCTCGTGGGCGAGCCGAAGGTTTTTGCTTGGCCAATGCGATGCGCTGGTGGCTGTCTCTCATTTCGTCGCCAAGGTCCTGCGCGAAGGCGACGCAGATCCGGAATCGGATAATCCGGAGCGCCATTGGCGTCCGCCATTACGCGGCGAGCATTCAAAAATTCACGTTGTTTATGGCGGATTTGACATGGAACGGTTCAAGCCGTCGGACGCAAAAGCTCAGCGGCAAGCCTGGGGATTGGAGGATAGGCATTATGCGTTCGGGGTCGTCGGCGGCTATGCGTTACCGCGGGGCAAAGGGCAGCCGGAATTCTTGCGCGCGGCGGCGATGATTCGGGAGCGCGTGCCGGACGCGCGATTCATGATCATCGGGCGTGGCAATATGAAGGAGGTGCTCGAGGCGCAAATTGAACAATCGGGATTGCGCGGCGTCGCCTGGCTGACGCCGTTTTGCAATGACATGGCTGCGGGAATGAATGCCCTGGACTGCCTTGTGTTACCACAGGTTGGGACGGAGGCGATTCCGGGTGTGGTGTGCGAAGCGCATGCGTGCGGAAAGCCGGTGATTGCATCGAATCTGGATGGCATCCCGGAAGCATTTTCAGTGGCGGGTTACGGCCAACTGGTGAAGCGAGGTTCGGTTGAGGAATTAGCTGAGGCGATGGCGCAGTGGACGCGAAAGCCGAAATTGAACATGGAAGAGCGTTGGAAGTTGCATGAATCAGTTGCGCAGCGGTTTTCCCTGGAAAGAGCCGCGGCCGATTTGGCGGAATTGTATCATTTGCTATTTTCTCGCAAACATATCGGGCAAGGAATGCCCGTGCTTGATTGACGCCGAATCCACATGAGGTTAGCGTAGCGAATATGAGTGACATTGCGATTCCTGTCGCTGACGCCGCGCGTGATTTTCTTCGCGTGCTCGAAATGGTTGAAAGGAGGCGCGAAACGGCTGTCCTGATTCGGGATGGCAAACCTGTCGCTACTCTCAACCCTGTTCCAGCGCCGTCGCCGAATTGCGGAGACCTGGCGGAGCGCTGGTCCAAAATGGAAAAATTACCTGCAGAAGAGGGGCAGGCGTTCGCTGACGATTTGGAAAACAGTCGCGCCAGTTTACCTGCGCTTAAGCCGGCATGGGACTGATTTTCGACACTTCGATTCTGATTGCGGACGAAAGAGGGAAATTCGAAATGGCCGCATTCCTGCGCCAATTTAAGGACATTCAACCCATCATTGCGGCGATTACGGCTTCAGAACTTCTTCACGGCGTCGAGAGAGCACAGGATTCCGATCGCAAGCTTCGGCGCCAGCAACATGTGGAGCAAATCCTCGCATCAATTTTCGTGCAGCCATTCGATCTCACGCAAGCTCGCCATCACGCCCGCATCTGGGCCGATTTGGAAACGCGTGGTAAAATGATTGGCCCGCATGATTTTCAGATCGCCGCTGTGGGTCTGTCACTCGGTCACGACGTTGCCACTCTCAACGTGAACGAGTTTCGGCAAGTAACCAGTTTGTGTGTCGTGGACGCATTTCCCTTCCGTCGGCCCTGACCTCATCTCATAATAAACTCCTTTCAGCACGGGATTCAATTATGCATGCTTTGCCGCAGCCTGAGCGCGCGCGAATGTCCTCCTATGCGACAACGAAATCTTCGCTTGTCAACCAGCCAAAGACATGGCTGGTGACCGGGGTGGCCGGGTTCATCGGTTCACATTTGCTGGAAGCGTTGTTGAAGCTCGAACAACGCGTCGTTGGCTTTGACAATTTTTCGACAGGTTATCAGAAAAATCTCGAAGAAGTCCGGGGGCTCGTCGGAGAAGGCAGATGGAGCCGATTTCAGATGGTCGAGGGCGACATTTGTGACGCCGCCGTGTGCCGGCGCGCCTGCAAAGAGATTGATTTCGTATTGCATCAGGCAGCTTTGGGTTCCGTGCCAAGATCGCTCGCCGATCCAGTAGCCACACACGAAAACAATGTGACCGGTTTCGTGAATATGGCGGTCGCTGCGCGGGATGCGCGGGTGAAACGATTTGTCTTCGCCTCCAGCAGCGCCGTTTATGGTGACGAGCCAAGTTCGCCGAAAATCGAAGACAAAATTGGTTCTCCGCTTTCGCCATACGCCGCGACAAAAAAGGCGAATGAAATGTACGCGGCAGTTTTCGCTCGCGCTTATGATTTTTCCTTCATCGGGCTGCGTTATTTCAATGTTTTCGGGCCTCGCCAGGACCCGGAAGGCGCCTACGCGGCCGTCATCCCAAAGTGGATCGCGGCGCTACTGACTCGCGAACCGATCTTTATCAATGGCGACGGCGAGACGAGCCGCGACTTTTGTTACGTTGAAAATGTCGTCCAGGCAAATTTGATCGCGGCCACGACTGACAATGCCGAGGCGGTCAACCAGACCTATAATGTGGCGGTCGGTCAGCGGACGACTTTGAACGAACTCGTGGAATTACTCAAACGCGCGTTGCGAGAGCATGATCCGGCGGTTTTAAATCAAAGACCGGTTTACCGTGAGTTTCGGCCCGGCGATGTCCAACACTCGCTGGCGAATATCGACAAAGCACGACGCTTGCTCGGATATGAGCCCCAATATTCTGTCGAGGGCGGTCTGGAAATGGCCATGGATTGGTACCGGTCCCAAATCAAGCCCGCGGTGAGTGCGAAATGAATGTGCCTTCGTCTTCGCGGTGCTATTATTCATCGCTTGGGCCCTTCCAGGAATTGTTTGCGACCGGTCACGCTTTACTGACCTATCACCACGTTGGACCGCGGCCGCGACGAGTTCGGCTAAAGGGACTTTATGTCAGCCCAAAACTTTTTGCGCGGCAAATGGCTGAATTGAAGGCGGCGGGATTCGAAACGGACACGTTTGGCACAGTTGCGTCGAGCGAGGTCCGGCCAAAACGAATTTTCCTTACATTTGATGACGGTTTCTCGGACGTGTTTGAAAACGCGCTACCGGTATTGCGTCAGCACGGCTTTCGTTCCATTCAATTTTTGGTAGCCGATCTTTTGGGTAAAGCCAGCGAGTGGCAAAAGGCCTCAGGGGAGATACCCGGAAATCTCATGCACAAAGTCCAGATCGAGGATTGGCTCGCGGCTGGACAAGAGATTGGATCGCACACCTTGACCCATCCGCGCCTGACCCAGGTTTCCCTTTCGGAAGCGCGGGAAGAACTTTCTGGAAGCAAGAAAAAGCTCGAAGACACGTTCGGAAAGCCCATTGAATATTTTTGTTATCCCTATGGCGATTGGAATGCGGAAATCCGGGATCTTGTAGCGGAAGCTGGCTATAAGAGCGCCTGCACAACCGAATTCGGAGTAAATTCTGGCGAAGCGGATCCATTTGCACTGAAACGGATTACTGCGCGCTATCCAACGCTCAAATTTAGAAATCTGGGCGCGTGGTTGCGCACTTCGCTGGGAGTCAGGTCGTAGTGTTTTTGTCTTTTCCGATTTAACCTGTTTAACTGATTCAACTGATTTAACGGTTCCTTAGTAATCCATGGATGTCAGCGTTATTATCGTCGCGTATAATTCGGCATCGTCAATCGCCGACTGTTTAAAGTCGGTTCAAGAGCAGCAGGACGTGCAGCGCGAGATAGTCGTGATTGATAATGCCAGCAGCGATCAGACTGTGAGCGTGGTGCGTGATTCTCACGCGAATCCCCTGCTAATTGAAAACCGAGAAAATGTTGGTTTTGGCCGGGCGTGCAATCAAGGTTTCGCGGCCAGTAAAGGCCGCCTAACTTATCTTCTGAATCCAGACGCTCAACTCATCGGTTCAAACGCTCTGGCCACACTTTGCCGCGTTCTTTCAGAGCACAAAAATTGGGGCATGGCCGGCAGCCGTGTCGTTTCAACGACGGGAGAGTGGGAGCCGCTGGCAACGAGTTATCCCGATCAATCTCTTGCACGAAAAGATTTCTCGCAACTTCCGGGCAAGATCGCGTGGGTTGTTGGGGCGAGCATGATTGTACGGCGCGAGGTTTATCAGGAGTTGGGGGGATTTGATCCGGAGTTTTTTCTTTATAGCGAGGAAACAGATTTTTGCCTTCGCTTGCGTGAACGGGGATATGAAATTGGACTGGTTGAGGATGTCACCGTTCGTCATATCGGCGGCGCGAGTGAAAGTGGGCGCGACCCATACGAAGTCTGGACCCGGCGTTGTAAAGGGCTGCATTTGTTTTGGCAGAAACACTACCCGCCACAGGACGTCGAGCGATTGCTCCGCCGAAATCGCTTCCGGGCAGGATATCGCATGCTGGTAAACGGGTGGCTGGCGCGATTTCAGCCGCCCAAGTCCAGTGCCTGGGAAAAACACCGCCGCTATCGCGCAGTCTGGGAAACCAGTTCAAAATCGCTCCTTCCTACGCAGAACAATCGAGAATGAATTTACGTGGGCTCATCAAGTATACCTTTTATCGCGACACGACGATGAGAGGAGAGTTTCGCATGATGCGCAAACTCGTTCAACGGGACTGGCCGCGGATATTTGTCGATGTCGGCGCGAATAATGGTTTCTATGGTTCGAATTCGTTTCCGTTTGTAGCGCGCAGCTGGCGCTCGGTGTTGATTGAGCCACATCCACTGGCTTTCGAGCAGTTACAGAAATTGCACGCTGGCAAAAAACGCACAACTTGTTTGAATATTGCGTGCGCAGAAAAGGCCGGCGATTTTCCTCTTTACCTTGCGAAGGACGACGACACGTCGCGCGCGACGCTCTGCACGGATGATTCCCCGATGTTCCAGCGGATTCGTTCAAAGAGCTACAAAATGGTGCGCGTCGAGCGGCTCGAGACAGTTCTCAAAGCTCATGGGATACCGGAGGATTTCGGTATTCTCTCGATAGACGCGGAAGGGATGGATTATGAAGTGTTGCTCGGCCTGGATTTGAATCGCTGGCATCCACGGCTGATTGTGACTGAGGATTACAGACCGAAAATTGAAATGAAGACAAAGCACCTGACCGAGCACAACTATCACCAGGTTTCCAAATGCGACGCAAATTCTTTCTGGCTGCGAAATGCGTAAAATTCAAGCCCTGCCGCGCCACGGATCAAAGAAGCCGCTGAGTTAGGGGGCCGAGCGCCGATTCAGGAGGAAACACCGAACACCGAACATCGAAGTGGCCTGTTACGGTGGGCCAATCACTATGCGAATTGACTAGGACGTGGATATACGCTTCACTGGACCACAATAGGATTAAGGCCGTAGGAAAATTATAAACGATGCGTTTTTGGCCATTCAAAAGATCGAGGGCTAACTATTACGAACTGCTGAAAAGGCTCCATGCTTTCTTGAAGCCAGGGACGTACGTGGAAATTGGGATTCGGCAAGGTGAATCCTTTGAGTTCGCCAGAGCGGCGGCCCATGCAATCGGAGTGGATCCGAATCCTCTTTTACGCTATCCGTTGTGGTCAGAGGCCAAGGTGTTCCCGATGACGAGTGATGAATTTTTCGCCAGTCACGATTTGCACAAGGAACTGGACGGAAATCCGGTGGAATTAGCCTTTATCGATGGCATGCACCTGTTCGAGTTTGCGTTGCGCGACTTTATCAATTTAGAAAGGTATGCGCGCCGCTCGTCCACTATACTTGTGCATGATTGTTATCCCATCGATGCCATTACAGCCTCTCGCGAGCGCACAACTCAAACCTGGAGCGGCGATGTTTGGAAGCTCATCGTTTGCCTCAAAAAATTCAGGCCAGACCTGGAATTGACAACGATCGACGTTCCGCCGACAGGTCTGGGCATCATCCGCAATCTCGATCCGGGCTCGACATTTCTTCAATCACGTCTGGAAAGCATCTGCCAGGAATTTATTCCGCTGGATTTTGAGCCGATCGCCAGCGAAAAAGCGCGGCATTTGAACCGTCTCGAAAACGACTGGAATCGGATCCGGATTCTATTCGGCGTCCGGGCCAAGACCGGGGTTGCAGGCGTCTTTGAAAGCGCGCTCTCCGCTTTCAGGGGCGCGAGCACAGGGAGATGAACCAGGCCACTGTTAGCGTGCCAAGCGGAAAAATCAGAGAAGACGCACCTCTCCGTTCGCCCTCTGTATGATCCACATTGCGACCGTGCACTGGCAGACCGATAAGTGGATTAACATCCAGCAGTCTTATCTTCGCGAGCACATCCAGAGCCCATACCGCATTTACGCCTGGCTCAATGATGTGCCGATGGCTGCTTTGACCGGGTTCTATTTTTCGTGTTCCGAACCGGTGATCTCCCATGCGGTCAAATTGAACATCCTCGCAGATATGATCTGTCTTTCGGGCAGTGACGAAGACATTTTGATGTTTCTGGACGGGGACGCATTTCCCATAGCCGATGTGGAGCTGTTGGTGAATGAAAAATTATCGACCCATAAATTGATCGCGGTGCAGCGACTCGAAAATAACGGAGATATTCAGCCTCATCCGTGTTTCTGTGCAACCACAGTCGGTTTTTGGCGCAAGATCAAGGGAGACTGGAAGGAGGGATACTCGTGGAAAAACAAGGACGGCGAAATAGTCACTGATGTTGGCGGCAACCTCCTCGGCCAACTGAAGGAGCACCGCGTCGAGTGGCACCCTCTGCTCCGCTCCAATAAACGCAACCTTCACCCAGTCCTCTTCGGCGTCTATGCTGACTTAATCTACCATCACGCGGCCGGGTTCAGAGCGGCGGTAACCCGCCACGATAAAAGGGGCATAAAGCAAAAGCTGTTGAAAAGAATCTCAGGCGCGATACCGCGCCGGTTCAGGAAGCGCTTCAAACAAATTTTTGTCGAAAGATACATCGCTGAAAATAACGCCCTGAGCGAGCGGGTGTTCGGCATGATCGAGCGTGACCCATTGTTTTACAAAGAGTTCATTTAATCCGCGGCATGCGGGAAAGGCTGATTGGGAATCGCAGAAATTACGAATTTGTGAAAACCTGCCCTTAGAAAAACTTGTTAGAATGACCTCGACTCGAAACTGAAATCCCTTCTTCAAGAATGATCCTTCGAAAAGTCATGGACCAACTCCGGCCGCACTGTTTGAGTGAAAGCCAAAGAGAACGCTTCAAGCGAAATGGTCCCTAATATAGGCTTGAGTTTTTCGTAAAGGTAAGCGCTGTCGTTGATTAGTTTCGGAAATTGCAAAAGAGTCACTGGAATTTGGGCTTCGGACAGGGCTAGAATCAGGTTGTAGAGCTGCAATAAAAGGACTCTCTCGAGCTTCCATGCCCTCCTTGTATGCACCAGGCCGCCCCGTAATTTTGGCGGTTTTATGCTGTTTTTGAGCCGTCGGAGGAATGGCATTTTAGAGACTGCACTTTTCGTGACATGCTTCCTGCTCTCTGCAACGGCGCTTAACTCCCGCATGGGAATAAAGACGTGTTCAATGATAATGTCGTTTCGCTTCACAACTTCATTCGCGTAATCGCAAAACCAAGGATCCTTGACGATATGTGGGGCTGTTTCCCTTCTGATATCATTCTCCAGTCCCGCCCTGGCATTTTCATCAAGATCTTTTCGAATACTTTCCGCGTTGTAGCCCGTGTCCAAACTGAGATTTGTCAGCAGTTGGACCAAAAACGTGGTCCCGGTGCGCCCCGTGCCGGTGATGACCACATGCGTGCGTACTTTGTTCATGCGCTGGCAATAGTTTGCCTGCCTCTTTTCCGCGAGGCAATCTGGTTCGATCACAGAATCTTCCGAACCGCTTACCCGTTTTGATTTCAATGCTTCTTTCTCGCATCAGCGCACCGTCGGTACCGAGGTTGAAGCGCTGGAATCATCCTTCCGGGGAATATTCGCTTGTTTTTCGCCGGATTTGAGGTTTAATGGCCACCGGAAAGGACCCCGTGGAGAACCATGTTAAAGTCGCTGTTGGCCGGCTGTTTGACTCTGGCGCTTGCGTCGGCTCGCGCTGATATCATCGCCCAATGGAATTTTAATAGTGTTCCACCGGACGGCAGCCCGGGCACAGGCACGAATGCGCCGTCGGTTGGCAATGGCACAGCGTCGTTGATCGGTGGCGTGACTGCAACGTTCTCAACCGGGAGCACTAATGATCCGGCTCCCTCAAGCGATGATAGCGGCTGGCAGACCAGCAATTATCCACCCAAGGAAACCGGAAACAAAACTGGCGGCGTTCAATTCAACGTCAGCACCGCCGGTTATTCGAACATTGTGGTTCGCTGGGATCATCGCGTGACGTCAACGGCCAGCAAATATTACCGGCTACAATATTCGACTAACGGCAGCTCGTTCTTCGACTACAACATACCGGTGATAATGCAGGCAGCTCTTTCCACGTCGTCCTATTACGAGGCGCAAACAAACAGCCTCGCCAATATTGCCAGTATCAATAATAACCCGAACTTCGCGTTTCGCATCGTCAGCGAATTTGAGCAGTCGGCAATTGGCTCCGGAGCAAACGACTACGTAACCGTTTCGAACAGCACTTATAGTACGAGCGCCAATGTTCGGTTCGACTATGTCACAATCCTGGGAACATTGATTCCCGGCGGCAACATGCCTCCCTTTATTTCAGCCATCAGCAACCAAACAATTCGCGTTACTCAATCTACTGGACCGCTCTCATTCACTGTGCTGGATGCCGAAGACCCGGCGACGTCTTTGGCAGTCAACGCCGCGTCATCTAACCCGAGTGTTATTTCCCCAGCCAACATTGTAATCGGCGGCAGCGGGGCGAGTCGTAGTGTGAATGTGACTGCGGGTGTTCAATCTGGCTCTTCGGCGATTACCATCTGGGTGACCGACACAGGTGCAAAGTCGAACAGCACGACCTTTTCCATCACAGTTCTTCCAGCGAATATCGCCCCTGTCATTTCTACAATCCCACGCGCCAATACACTGATGGACGTGGCCACGCCGTCGATTGCCTTTACGGTTGGCGATCCGGAAACTCCGGCAGCGAACCTGACGCTTTCTGGTACTTGCGCCAATCCGACTCTGTTGCCGGATGCCAACATCGTCTTCGGCGGCAGCGACAGCAATCGCACGATGACGCTTACGCCGGCGCCTGGCCAGTTTGGTGTGGCACCGGTAACGGTCACGGTCAGCGATGGCACAAACACGTCGAACTCCTCCTTTGCGCTGATGGTCACGCCTTCGCCGTCTTTGATCTTTCTTGATTCGTTTAGCTATGCGAATGGCTCGCTGCTTACGAATTCTGGATTCCTATGGGCAAACCGTTCGGGAACGATTGGCGAGTGCCAGGTTACCGACGGCCAATTGCGAATCACCGCGGCGCAGACCGAAGATGTCGTTGGCACTTTGATCGGTGCGCCCTACAGCACGGGCCACGGGACAGTTCTTTACGCGGCATTCACAGCGAAATTTCTCACCCTGCCGAACTCCAATCCAGACTACTTCGCGCATTTCGGCACCGGCAGCACCTTGCGTGGGCGCATTTATCCATTCATCCCGACGGGCGCAGAGTTTGGCACGTTTCATTTGGCGGTTGGAAATGCCACCAATTCCGCCGAACTTCCGATAGACCTCACCACAAATGTGACCTACACCCTCGTGACTCGATACAACGTAGATACAGCCTCTACCACGCTTTGGCTCAATCCGACAGACGAGTCTGATCCGGGTGTAACCGCCACTGACAGCCAAACCCCCGCGACTATTTCGGCCTACGGTTTTCGGCAGTCAACCGGGTTTGATTCGGACATTCTTATTGATGATCTCCAGGTAGGCCTGTCTTATTCCGCAGTGACCAACGCGCTTCCCGGGTTGCCTACTCCAATTCCGTTGAATTTTCAGCGAGACGGCAATAAGCTCGTTCTGACCTGGGCCGATGCTTCGTTCGCGCTCCAAGCTGCACCGGGCGTGACGGGTACTTTCACCAACGTGCCTGGCGCCGCAAGTCCCTACACGAATTCAGTAATAGGGCCATCGAAGTTTTTCCGACTCAAAAGCAACTGATGCACCCAGCTATTTTCCTCGATCGCGACGGAACGATCATCGAGGATCGAAATTATATCAGTCGCCCGGAAGAAGTTGTTATTCTGCCCGGCGCAACGGAAGCACTTCACAAATTACACGCAGTAGGCTTTAAACTTTTCATCGTTTCCAATCAGTCAGGCGTGGGTCGCGGTTATTTCAGCCTTGCCGATGTCGAAAAAGTGAATGATCATTTGCGCCAGGAATTAAGCCGCGCAGGCGTTAAATTTGAAAAAATCTATGTTTCTCCCGAAGCTCCGGATACTCCGAGTCGCGGCCGCAAGCCTTCGCCGCAATTCCTTTTCGATGCGCGCGACGAATTTGGCATAGACCTCTCTCAGAGCTATATGATAGGCGACAAAATTATCGATCTGCAATGCGGCTGGAATGCCGGCGTGAAGAAAAGCCTGCTTGTCCGTACAGGCTACGGCGCGCAAGTGGAACGTGAATTTTCGCAGAAGATTGGCGCGGCATTAATTGTCGATGATCTTCTAGCGGCTGCAACCTGGCTCCTCGCTCAAGCAGACAGACCAACCAGCCATTGACCATTCAGCATTTACGAGTCACCAGTCACCAATTACTAATTAACCACTCACCAACCTCATGTGCGGCATCGTCGGATACATTGGCAAAAAAGATGCCCCTCCATTGCTTCTCGAGGGATTGCGTCGGCTGGAGTACCGCGGCTACGACTCCGCAGGGCTTTGCATGCTCGGCAATGGCGGCCTGCAAATTCGCAAATGCGTCGGGCGCGTAGCCCGGCTCGCGGAGCTGCTTAAGCAACGTCCGATTCACGGCTCGGTCGGCATAAGTCATACGCGCTGGGCGACCCATGGATTGCCGAGCGACGCCAATGCTCACCCGCACCTAGATCGCTCAGGCAAATTGGCGCTCGTCCACAATGGCATCATCGAGAACTACGGGTCCGTTCGCCACAAACTGATTCGCCGTGGCCACAAATTCCATTCCCAGACCGACACCGAAGTCCTTGCCCACCTCGTCGGGTACCATCTCGACCAACTCCTCGCAAAGCACGACCGGCTCTCGCCTGAATTAATCGTTGAAGCCATATCAACCGCGACCGGCGAAGCAACCGGCAGCTACGCGATCGCGCTTGTACATTCCAAATTGCCGAATCATCTCTTCGGCGCGCGCCGGGGCTCGCCACTCGTCGTTGGTCTCGGCAATGGCGAAAATTTTCTCGCCAGCGACGTCTCGCCCATTGTGTCCCACACGAGAAAGGTGATCTATCTCCACGACGGCGATATCGTCACGGTAACTCCCGCCGCTTTCTCAATCAGCGCCAATGGCAAACCCGCTCGACGCACCGTTACCCCGGTCCACTTCTCGCCGGAAGCAGCCGAGCGCGGCAAGTTTCCGCACTACATGCTCAAGGAGATTTACGAGCAACCCGATTGCGTCGCTGATGTCCTTCGCCGCACCCTTCGGCCTAAAATCGGCAGCGTCGCTTTCGAAGAATCCGCCCTCAGCTCTAAAGAATTGGCCAAGATGAAACGCATCTTGCTCGTCGCCTGCGGCACGAGTTGGCATGCGGCTTTGACGGGCGAATATCTGCTCGAATCCCTGGCGCGATTGCCCGTCGAGGTCGAATGCGCCAGCGAACTTCGTTACCGCGACCGTCCGATGGAGAAGCAAACGCTCGTCATTTCCATCTCCCAATCCGGTGAAACCGCCGACACGCTGGCCGCCATTCGCCGGGCCGATTCACAGGGGGCGCGCACACTGGCAATTGTTAATGTCGCCGGTTCGACTATCGCTCGCGAATCCGATGCTGACATTCAAATGCGCGCCGGACCCGAAATCGGCGTTGCCTCTACTAAAGCCTTCGAGATGCAGGTCCTTTGGTTGACATTGCTCGGCCTCGCATTGGGACGCCAGCGCGGGCACATTTCTGCAGCCGAAGGCCGCAAGCTGGTCCGCGAATTGCAGGCCATCCCGACGAAGCTCAAGAAAATCCTGGCAGGCAGCTCTCGCATTCGAGCCGTTGCGAAAAAATACTCGAAGTTCACCGACTTTCTTTTCCTCGGCCGCCAGTATAATTTTCCGATCGCACTCGAAGGCGCGCTTAAGCTCAAAGAGATTTCTTACATTCACGCCGATTCTTATCCCTCCGCCGAAATGAAACATGGGCCGATTGCGCTCATTTCGCCGGAGTTCCCCAGCGTCTTCGTTGTCCCTCAAGATGCCATGTATGACAAGAACATGAGCAACATCGAAGAAATCAAGGCCCGCAAAGGACCCATCGTTGCTATCGCGACCGAAGGCGACAAAGAAATCGGTCACAAAGCCGACGACGTCATATTTGTCCCGCGCACGATCGACTGTCTCCAACCGCTATTGACCGTCGTTCCGCTGCAACTGCTGGCATACCATATTGCAGTATTGCGCGGGTGCGACGTGGACAAACCGCGTAATCTGGCGAAGAGCGTAACCGTAGAGTAAGGGTGCTACCCCGAAAGCTTTCGTTTGTGGTTAATGTGGTTAAAAAATATAGTTTGAAAGTCCAAGAATGGATTGAAGGCTAGTGATTGCGCTCAATTAGTAGATGTGCCTACTCTTGCTCGAATCCTTGGTTTGTAAACTTCAGCGTCCGGCAATTCTCTGAGACCGTGCGAACCACGTTCGCGGGAAGGCCACCCGGAACCCGTACTTGGATTTCCAGCGTAACCGACACTGCACTATTCGGAAGGATGGCCAGGTGCTGGATGACCTCGTTTGCGATAGTCCCGACATCGCGGCTTATCCGTGCCGCGTCCACTTTGACAGCACCAAAAAAATATGTAGGCGGAACGATGGCCGCAGCCGATCCATCAGGCCACGGCTGACGCCCAAATCGAAGTTAAACCGCGACCGACAGCAAAACCTGGCGGTATCGGAGCGGGAACGACCGCGGTCAGTCCGACGACGGGGAACCTCACCTCTCGCCCATCGTGGCGGGTTTGACCAACAAGCCTACCGCGTCAGCACCGAACGCCAGAACCTGTCCACCGCGCAATCCCAGGTAGCGTCCCTTCGCCTCATCGAAACTCTCCGCAAACGCGAGCGTGTCATTCCGCCACGTCATCAGCGAGACACCCTCACGCATCGAGCTAAGCGGCACGTCTAGATTCGGATGTCAAAGACCGCAAGTAAGCTAGTAAAATCGAATCGCAGGACTCGCAGGTACCGTGGCTTGAAGTTTGTTCCAGGCTAAGTCGCGACTTCCGCAACCGCTTCAATCTCGTCAAGGTCCGGTTGAGTGAGGCGAATTGCCGCGGCGGCGACCACTTCGTCCACCTGCTCCGGCTTCCGCGCGCCGACGATCGCAGCCGTCACGGCGGGGTGGCGCAACGTCCACGCCACAGCGACTGCACCTGGGAAACAATCGTGGCGCTTGCCTATCGCCCGCAATCGTTCGACTAATGTCAGGTGCGTGGATAGCCTCGGCTCATTGAAATCGGGACTCTGTTTGCGCCAATCGTCATCGGCCAGTTTGGAAATCCGCTCCCGCGTCATGGCGCCGGTCAGAAGTCCCGAAGCCATTGGCGAGTAAACGATAACGCCGATGTCTTCCAGGTGGCAAAAGGGCAAAATCTCTTCCTCGATCTCGCGGCGGATTAGCGAATACGGCGGTTGGAGCGAAGTGATGGGCGCAATGCTCTGCGCCAATTGCATCTGCTCGACATTGAAATTGGAAACACCGATCCAGCGAACCTTTCCCTCTTGCTGGAGTTGCGCCATTTCCGTCCAGCCTTCTTCAAGTTCCACTGTGTTATCTACAGGCCAATGGACCTGATAGAGATCGATGGTATCCACACGCAACCGGCGCAAGCTGTGTTCACACTCGCGGCGAATCGAATCTGCGCCCAACACGTGATGGACTTTCCCCTCTCCGTCCCAACGCAGACCACACTTCGTGAATACGTAAGGACGGGGACCGCCCCAACTCGTCAACGCGCGCGCCACAACTTCTTCCGAGTGGCCGGTGCCATACACCGCTGCCGTATCAATCCAGTTGACTCCCAGTTCCAATGCGCGATGAATTGCCGCGATGGACGCGTTGTCATCCTGAGCGCCCCAGGCGAACTCCCAGCCGGAGCCGCCAATGGCCCAGGCCCCGAAGCCTACGGGTGTGATGAATAGATCAGAATTTCCAAGTTGTTTCGTTTTCATATTACCGAGTGTTTTTGTTTTCATGATGCTTTCTATTTTCATTGTTTCATTGTTTCTTGCCAGCCGCCGCCCAGCGCTTTGACCAGCGTCACGGCCGCGACGAGTTGTTGGCCTCGAAGTTGGGTGGCGGTAAACTCGACGTTCAGGGCGGTGCTCTCAGCCGTGGCCACTTCGAGATAGGTGATAAGGCCGTCACGGTATTGATTATTTACAATCTCGAGTTGTTTGTGGGCGGCGACCAGGGCGTCGCTTTCCGCAGCGTATTGGTTGGCGAGAAGCGTCTGGGCCGCAAGGTTGTCTTCGACGTCCGAGAAGGCCGTCAACACGCTTTGGCGATAGGTCGCGACCATCTCGTCATAAGTCGCCTTGGCCAGTTGCAGACCAGCGCGAAGTCTTCCGCCCTCAAAAATCGGCAAGGTTATGGAAGGCCCCACCGCCCACAGACGGCTGGATGCATTGAACAGCGTGCCGGCATCGAGACTTTCCAAACCTGCAAGGCCGTTCAACTGAACGGTCGGAAAAAAGGCCGCTTTGGCCACGCCGATGCTGGCGTTCGCCGACGCCATGCGCCGTTCCGCGGCGGAAACGTCAGGCCGTCGCTCCAGCAACGCGGAGGGGAAGCCGGGGGGAATCAAGGGAGGCGCGGTGGAGAGGGGGCGTTCCGATACGCGAAACGCTGAGGCGGGTTGGCCAGCCAACAAGGCCAGCGCATGCTCAAATTGCGCGCGCTGGAGTGTTACGGCGGGCAACTGCGCTTGTGTTGTCTTAAGAACGGTCTGGGCCTGAGCCACGTCGAGATCAGACACCGCTCCGCCAGCCCGAAGGTTGCGGGTCAACTGGAAGGATTTGGTGAAGACCTGAATACTGGAGTTGAGGACCGCCTGCTGAGCGTCCAGCGCTCGCAAGGTGAAATAGTCCACGGCGACTTCGGCCTGGATCATCAGTTTGATGGTTTCCAGATCGTCTGCGCTGGCCTGTGCCTGCGCACGGGAGGATTCCACGCTGCGGCGGACTCGGCCCCAGAGATCAACCTCGTAGCCAAGGCTCAAGGGCACATAAAAATCGTTAAACGTTGCGCCTTTCCCCGAGGCAGCGCCGGTCGTGCTTAACGGAGCATTCGGCGAACTGCGTTGACGAGTATATGAGCCTGAAAGTGATACGTTTGGGAAAAGACCCGCCCGGGTGACATCCATCTGGGCGCGAGCCTCGGCCAGGCGAGCGACGGCAACTTTGAGTTGTTGATTGGCAGCGGACGCCTGATGTTCCAGATCGTTGAGTTCAGAATCGCCAAATATCTCCCACCAATCACCCTTGGGGAACTGGGCCTGAGGTTGGGCGACTTTCCAACCATTCGTCGCGCCGCTGTCTGTAGCAACAACGTTCGTCGCGCCAGCGTAGGCCGCAGGAATGGTGGTCGCCAGCGGACGTTTGTAGTTCGGACCGACGGCGCAACCAGCGAGAAAAGCTACGACCGCGAGCGGAAGTCCCAAGATCCAGAATCGAACGGGAGCAGACAGAGAGAACACAGGAGGTTCCGCAGAACCGCACAAGGTGACCCTCGGCGCGGCCGATATGCTGCGGCTGAATCCAGCCTGAGGCGAATTTACATTGATTGGCCATTTCATCTCTGCTTCCTCCGTTATCTCCCGTTGATTCGTCGTCATTTCGCCGCCACGACATTCGGAACAGTTTGGATACGCACTTTGATGCCGTTAACGAGTGAGTCGGTTGGATTGACGACGACTTTATCCGCTGCAGTCACGCCGCCACGGATTTCGACGGTCTGGCCGAAGTCGCGGCCGACTTCAACCGGACGCAATTCGATGGAGCCGTCCGGTCCAACAACCGCGACTTGCAAGCCCTGGGCACGAAACAGCACTGTGTTGGACGGCAACGTCAGCGGCGGATCGCTATTATTGTTCCTCAGGGTGACCTCGCCAAAGCTGTAAGGCAGGATTTGATGTTTCGAGTTGTCCACTTCGAGTTCGGTCAACAATGATCGCGAAGTGGCCGAGATGGCTTCCGATGTGGTCACCACTTTGCCGGCAAATACTTGACCAGGGCTTTCAGGAGTGGTCACGGTGGCCTCCAGACCGGACGCGATGCCGAGTGCCTGGGGTTCCGGCACGCGAACGTACACGCGGAGTTTGTCAGTTTGGGCCAGATGAAATAATTGTTGGCCGCCACTGCCCGCGACGATGAGGTCTCCGATGTCCACTGCGCGTATGGTGATCGTGCCGGCGAACGGCGCGGTCACGCGCTGGAAAGAAACCAACTCTTGCAGGCGCCGCATATTGGCCCGGTCGGCCTCAACGCTGGCGGCTGCGGTTTCACGCGCCGCCGCTTTCTCGGCGGCTGCCTGCTCCGATACCGACGCTGTTTTCAGCAACTCTTTCCAACGGTCATCAGTAACCTGGGCCAGGTGCAGGTTGGCCTGCGAAAGGACGAGTTGGGCTTTGGCTTGTTCGAGTTGCTGGTCCAAGTCCGGCGTCTCGATCTCAGCCAATAATTGACCTGCCTCGACATGCGCCCCAATATCCGCTACCCAGTCTTTCAGGTAGCCGTTGGCACGAGCATAGATGGATGCCTCACGCCATGGCCGAATTTCGGCGGGCAGCAGAAGGCCGCCAGTGTTGGTCCCTTTCACGGGTGAAACAACTGCCACTGAAGGGATGGCCAGTTGGCTCGTATCACCTTTTGTGACGTGGCTTTGATGCCACCGCGGAAGGAAGCCAATGATGATCCCAATGACGAGCACAGCGACAATAGTCACTGCGATGAGACTGCGTGTGGACAAAGCACGGGCTTTCGGCTTAACCCTCGCCTCTGCCCGCTCCGTCTGGAGAGGGATTGAGGCACTGGCTTGCTCGGCAGGTGCGGAGGAATTCTTCGCCATCTGACTCTCGGCGCGTTGAGCAGTGAGATTACCATCGCCATTGCTCGTTATTTCGTGGTTATGTTCGATTGAGTCCATAATTGAGTCCTTATGCATGGGCCGGCTCTGGAAGACTTTCGGGGGAGGCTATCCGCTCCTTCGATTCGTTTTCCTTTGCTACCGGGCTTCGGTGCAAAACACTGAAGACGACCGGAACGAAAAATAATGTAGCAACCGTGGCCACGACCAACCCCCCAATGACCGCCCGACCCAGGGGAGCGTTTTGTTCGCCGCCTTCTCCCATCCCCATCGCCATTGGCACCATTCCGATGATCATAGCCATTGCTGTCATGAGAACCGGACGCAAACGCCCGGTGCCCGCTTCCCAGGCCGCTTTCAGTGGAGTCACTCCCTCCTGGAGGTGATTGCGCGCGAAAGTGACGACGAGCACGGAGTTGGCAGTCGCCACGCCGAGACACATGATCGCGCCCATCATGGCTGGGACGCTCAAGGTCGTCGCGGTGAGATATAGTCCCCAAATGACGCCGGCCAGCGCGCCGGTCAGCGCGGTAAGAATGATGAAAGGATCGAGCCAGCTTTGAAAATTGACAACGAGCAGCAAATAAATCAACGCGACCGCCATTATCAAACCGACGCTTAGGCTGATAAAGCTGGAGTGCATGGTTTCTGCCTGGCCGCGCAGCTTGATTGAGCTTCCAAACGGCAATGATTTTTGCGCTTGCGCGAGGATCGGTTTAATGTCGTTGAGCACGCCGCCGAGATCGCGTCCGCCAACGCCGCCGAAAACATCCACCACAGGGACCAAATTGTAGTGCGAATAAATCGGCTGGCTGTTGGTGCGCGAAAAGGAGACCAGGTTCGCCAGCAATTGCTCGTTCCCTGTGCCGGGCGCACCAGCCGTCACCGGCATGGAATTGAGATCGGACAGCGAAGTCATCCGATATTCCGGCACTCGGATATTCAGGAGGTATTGAACTCCAATGTGTGAATCGAGCCAGAAACTAGGCTGGGTTTGCGTGCTGCCACTGAGATTGAGCAGGACCGAGCCGGCAATGTCACGTTCAGTCAGGTTCAGTTCCGAAGCCTTTGTTCGATCAATGGCAAATTCGAAGCGCGGCAAGTCAGCCGGTTGCTGAATTCGCACATCCACTGCCCCAGACACATGGCGGATTTTTTCAGCAATCGCACCGGCGACCTGTTGATTTCCAGCCAGGTCCCGCCCCAGCACCTGCACGTCGAACGGAGCGGGCAATCCAAAGTTAATGGTCTGGCTGACGATGTCTGCCGGCAGGAAATAGAACGTGACGCCTGGAAAATCGCGATTGAGCGCGAGGCGCAAATTGCGGACATACTCTGGCGTCGGGTGATGGCCGGTTTTCAACGAGACCATGATGTCCGCGTCTGCTGTTCCCGCCACGCCGCTGTCGCTGTAGCTCAGGTTAATGCCGGAAATAGGCAGGCCAATGTTGTCAATGATACCCTCGAGTTCTTGAGTCGGAATTTCCCGGCGAATTGCGTTTTCAACTTGATCGACCAGGACGGCAGTCTCTTCCACCCGTGTGCCCGTTTTGGCACGCACGTGTAACCGGAAAATTCCTGCATCCACACTCGGAAAGAAGTCCTGGCCCAGGAACGGCACGAGCAGCCATGAGGCAACTGAAAACGCAAGAAACAACGCTGCGAAAAGCAGGCGATGGCCCAATATTACACCCAGCAGGTTGTGGTAACCTTGTCGGAGCCTGTCGAAGCTCTTTTCAAACCCCTGTTGGAGCAGAACCAGCGGGCGAATCCAGGACGACATTTGCGCTGCACTCTTGTGTTCCTTGTGATTCACATTCCGTTCGAACCACATGACCAGGGTGGGGACAAGTGTTCGGGATAGCGCGTACGAAGCCAGCACTGCGAATACCACCGCCTTTGCCAGCGGGGCGAACAAGTATCCCGCGACTCCCGTCAAAAAGAACATCGGAACGAAAACAATGCAAATGCAGAGCGTAGATACCATGGCCGGCAGCGCAATTTCTCCCGCGCCAATCATGATCCCGTTCTCGAGGCTTTCGCCGGCCCGCAAGTGCCGCTCGACATTCTCGATGGTTACCGTGGCATCATCCACCAGGATCCCGACAGCCAGCGCGAGGCCGCCGAGCGTCATCAGGTTGATGGTTTCCCCAATCGCGCTGAGAGCGGCCAGCGAAGCCAGGACGGAAAGTGGAATAGAAATGGCAATAATCAGCGTGCTGCGCCATGAACCGAGAAACAGCAAGATCATCAAGGCTGTTAATGCCGCTGCGATCGCCCCTTCCCTTACCACGCCACTGACCGCAGCTTTGACGAAGATCGATTGATCGGCGAATTGCTTCACCTGCAGCTTGGCCGCAACCGTCTTCATTACATCCGTCATGGCCGACTTGACGCCGCTGGCGACCTGCAAGGTCGAAGCGCTGCCATTCTTGATTACGCTCAAAAGAGTGCTGCGAACCCCGTCCTGTCGGACGATGTTCTGCTGGGGCATATAGCCGTCGCGCACCTGGGCAACGTCGTGAACCCGGATCACTGTTCCCTCGACGCTTTTGATTGGTATATTGTTGAGCCGTTCGATCAACTCCGGGCTCGTATTGAGATCAACCGGGTATTCGTTCGCGCCTATCTTCGCCGTGCCGCTGGGGTACACCAGGTTCTGCGTGCTCAGAGCGTTAACCACGTCTTGTTGGGAGATGTTTTGCGCTTTCAGTGCGTTGAGGTCCAGATCCACAGAGACGACCCGTTGTTTGCCGCCGTAAGGATAGGGAATTCCAACTCCAGGAACGCTGATCAGTCCGACACGGATTGTATTCATGGCAAGATCAAAGGTTTCCTGTTCGGACAAAGTCGGACTGCTGATGCCATACTGCAAAATCGGAACACTCGAGGCGTTGTATTGGATGACAAGGGGCGGCGTGGTGCCGGGTGGAAGCTGTTTCAGAATGGTTTGCGACACGGCGGTCACCTGGGCCACAGCGCCGTCGGGAGATACGCCCGGCTGAAAGAATATTTTGATGACACCGACACTATCGTAGGATGTGGATTCGATGTGTTGGATGTTGTTGACGGTGGTTGTGAGCGCGCGCTCCTCCGTAAAGACCATGCGTTGTTCGATATCCCTCGCGGTTAGACCTGTATAGTTCCAAACGACGCTCACCACGGGGATATTGATGGCCGGAAAAATGTCCGTCGGCGTGCGCATCAGGACGAACGGCGTCAACAACAGCAGCAGCAACGACGCTACCACAAACGTGTATGGCCGACGCAGAGCTAAACGAACGATCCACATAATTCAATCCCTTGATTTATCGGTGACCGCCGCCTCCGGCATGGCCGGCGAATCCGCCTGAGTGCCCAAAGCCACCGCCAAATGAGCGAAAGTTATTAAAGCGCTGGTCGCCCATGCTGTGGCTTAACGCATGTTGATCCAAAGCAGGAGCCTCGTTGCGCGGGGCGCTCTGCCACGTCGAACCCATGTTACGCTGCCAGCCAACGGAAGGATTTTGACGAAAGACGCTGCCGTCACTACCACCGTAAAGATTTCGATACTCGGCACTTCGCCCGGTGGGCGTTAAGGGAGCCACGTGTGCTGCGGGCGCACTCGAAATGTGCGCGTGTAAGTTTCCATCATAGGCGCTGAACCCTGCTGACCTCTCCTGATGAAGATTTTGGTCTAACATGCGCGGGTTGGCGATGGAGCGGGGGTTGCCGCGGTCGCCGTGAACAACCAGGGGTTCAGCGTGCTGGATACCGCGACCGGAATATGGATTAAAATGATCGCTCCAGTGAGACGACCACTCTCTGCCGTTCCAAGTATTAACACCATAACCATGCTCGTGAGGAACAATGCCGTGGTCCCAATGGTGATAGATATCGACGTGATTAAGGCTGACATGATCGTAATGATAATGGTGGTGGTGGCCCCATCCCCACCCGTAGGGCCCCCACCAGGGCTCAGCCCAGCATCCGAGCCATAGTCCGTCGCTGAATCCGAAGCCAAAGCCGACGTCCCAATTATCGGCGAAACCCGCGCCGAATCCGTACGTGCATGGATCGCCGACCCAATAATTTCCGATATACGGCGGATAGGACCAGCCCGTCCCGTAAACCACGACGTTGTCTGGACAGACCTCAGTGCCAAGGTAACCCGGCGTGTAGCCGACGTACACCACGTCAGGGGTTGACCCATAGACCTGCGCGTAAGTCACGTAATGGAGAGGCGAACTGACAGGGATGGTGTAAATGACCGACGGCACATTCGTCGCGACCTCCCAGGGACCATTGGGCGACGCGGACTCGAACCAAACTCCGTTCTCCACGCTGTAGTAACTGTCGCTGTTCACTTCAATCACCGGCGCTTGTGTATTCACCGCGTATTGGAGGGCCGTGCCTGTAATTGGATTAAATTTCGGCGAGCCATCGTAATTAACGTCCAGCGTTGCTTGATTCCGTTGGACTGTGGCAGTCTGCGGAATTGAGTTGGCGATCACCGCTTCCTTTGCCTGAGGAGTGCCGGGGATCGAGACGAGGACATTGGCTTTGGGGTGAGTCGGCGGGATCTTCGCAAAGTCACTCGGAAGCTCTTTGTACGGGACAAACTCCCACGGTCCGTCCAGCAAAGTAGATTTGAACCAGCGGCCGGAAAGGAGGATGTAATATCGCTGGTCGCTATCAGACAGGAAGAGCGCGTTGTCGCTGTTTTGTACTTCCATGAGATCCGTTCCCTCAATCGGGACGAGGTTGGGTGCACCCTCCGTTTGAATCAATTCGGCGGGAATGGTGCTGAGGTAAATTGTGGGCGTTACGCTGGCCGCATTGGTGCTCGGTGGCATCAGGTCCACGTTCTGGCTGGCCACCTCTGTTTGGCGGGCTGCCTCCAGTGTGGCAGGCGGACTCGGTGCTACATTCCAGATGCCGTCAACGGAGTCGGATTCGTACCAATGATCTGAAGCGTAGAGGTAAACGTGGTCGGCGAGCTTTAGAATCAGCGCGCGAGTATTGATGACGCGCTCGAGATTCAGATCCGGAATGGCCCGGAAGACCGGCGGGCCGTCAATTAACACGAGTAGCGCAGGCGTAGTGCTGTAGATGATTCGTGGGGGATCGTTTTTGACCGGGACCGCTCGCGCCTTCTTAACGGCTTCGGAAATCGCGTACTCGGCCTCAAGATGATCGAGCGCGATCGTCTTGCTGACGAGCGGCACATGCTTGCGAATTAGGGCGAGGTACGCGCTTTGAAGATTCGGCGCGGATGGGAACTTCGCCCGAGTCACTGTTATGTCGTTGAGAGTAACGAGCCGCGCCGCCTTATCGACGTCCGCCCGCGCTTTCATCCAAAACACGCCATAGATCGGCGCGTTGGAGCCCGGAGGAGTAACGGCTACGGCCGAGCGTGTTTCGAAGTCGGTTCCTTCCCATTTTTCAATCTGGGGTTGGAAAATACTGACTGTTATGCCGGCGTCCTCGAATTGGCGGGGCCAACTCAGTTCTTCGCCGTTGCCCTCACCGGTCTGGGAAAGCAGTTGGGAAGACGTGGTCAACTCTCCCGTCGCTTTGGTCGGCTGGCTTTGGCAGCCCCAGCTCACCACCAGACCTGCGAGGAATATCAATTTGCGGGCAGTTCGGATTTCTAAAAAACAATTCATATATTTCTTTCTGTTGAGGTGGCCTTATTTGTATTCGTTCGCCTCATCCGGCGCGGGAGCGAGCCCGGATGAGAGGGCCATCCAGCTATCAGCAGGGATTTCGGGAACACCAGGATAAACCGTATAGCCAAGCAGGTTGGACAAATTCAAAAATCCCAGCCCACCATTCTTGAGGCGTATGCTGTAGGACCCTCCCGAGAGGAGCCGTTGCATGAACGAATGATTCTCCACCGGCAGTTTGACCAGCGTCTCGTTCATTAAATAGATATTGCTCCCTCCCCTCATTCGAAGATGCAGGAACGAGACCAGCAGATCTCCGACATGCCTGGGCTGCACCCGTTTTTCGAGGCGCACTGGATCCTCCATAGGAACCCGCGTACGAAATTCTTTTTCGGCAAGTTCCACAAGATCTGCGTGATCTTTGGGGATCCGCGAGAAGTCGGAGCCGTCAAAAACGAAGTCAATCCGATTGATTTGAGAGGGCCGAAAGACAGATTTTGAATAATCGTCGGCCACCACGATCCTCTGCTGGTTAAATAGATGGGCCGGTTTGATTCGCTTCCAGAGGTTCTCCGCAATCTCCGGGTCCGGTTGGAAGAAGTTTGCCACAGAGCCATCCACAAATTGGAAACGGATCTTCAGCGGCGGCGCCTCGTCGTTTTGCGAAAGCGGTTTGGCGCTCAATTGCGTTTTCATATCTTCATTTTTTCTTCTTCGCTCAACTCAGGTTCTACTTTCGTTATCCTTTACATTTCTCGTGCCAAAGGGGTTGAATTGAATTAACTGGCTGTGCTACCGCCGGTTACGTCCGCGCAACACTCGAAAGGAGTTATCACGAATAGACGTGGGTTTACGAATTCCCGTGAGATACTGATAAATCCGCAGTCGGTTTCGAGTAGTTTGGGGATGGGAGCAGTGGCGAATGCGTATGCATGCGAGCATCACTTTATCGCGACGGTGATAAACGGCTTACCTGTGCCGAATCAGCACCACGACAGACTCGTCGCCTCCGCACACCGGCTTTCCCTCCATTACGCTGGAAGAAAGGAAATCAAGCGAAGGCCGGGTGCCGGCTGGAGCTGTCCCGATTTACGTTGCATGAATAACTCGGGCAGCTTGGATTGCGTCCACACTCCAGCGAGCCAGCGCGGAAGCGGATGGCCGAACCGGTTGCTATCCCGGCATCACCACGAACTCTTCTTTCGGAATTGCATCGTAGGTCGCCTTATCAATGCGCAGGTGGGCCATGACCAGTTGCGGCGGCGTGTGGGACAACCACTGCGAGAGCGACATATCCTGATAGTAACTGCTCTTGAACATTTCCAGGAAGACCAGGTCCGTGTCCCCGGTATTCTCGATGTGATGAAGCAGCGTTTTTTCGACATACCCGACGTCTCCCGCCTGAAAGTCCATCGTGCGACCCTTGTTGCCGGTCGATACGACGGTCATTCGTCCCTTGCCACTGATGTAGTATTGCCACTCGTCGGCGTTCGGGTGCCAGTGCAGTTCCCGTAGCCCTCCGGGACGAACGGTGACCATCGCCATTGCCACCGTGGTTGAAGCTTTGAACTTGCTCGAATCAACAATGCGCACCTCGCCGCCGTTCGTCCGCTTCGTCGGCGGCATTTCCATCGTGCGGAAGGCAAAATTCTCAGGAGAAGGGCCGAGCGCTCCGGCGGCAATTTTCTGATCTGCCTCGAGGGACTCTGGAACGTCCGTCTGGAAAATGAACAGTTCGTTTCTGGGGAGTTTCTTGAAAGCCTTCTCGGCAACGCCGAAATTCTTTGACAGCACTTCGGTCGGTATGTGCGCCATCGAATCGCTCAGCAGGACCGTCTCCGCCTCGGAAAAGTTTCCATCGTCGAAGACCAGCATGAATTCCGCGCCATCCGGCTCGAGCCCCTGGATCGAGTGGGGAATCCCGCTGGGGAAATACCACAGATCGTTTTTCTTCACATCGGCGACAAAACTCTTCCCGGCCGCATCAATGGCGGTGATCCGCGCCGTCCCATACAGCATGATCGCCCATTCGCCTGCAGTGTGCCAGTGCAGTTCGCGCACGCCTCCCGCAGTGAGTCTCATATTCACTCCGGCGATGGACTTCGAAACCGGCAATTCCCGCACCGTTACCTCCCGCGACCACCCGCCTTCGTAAACCCGCCTGTTCGCAAGGGAGAACGGATATTTGAACGTCGGGACCAGGCTCTTGGAGTCCGTGTTCGGTGGCCACATGGAATCCGTGTTCTGGGCATCAAGCTCCGAATTGCCGGGGCCCGGATCGCTCCTGCTGTGGTCGCCGGCCTTCGCGGCCAGCACTCCAGCGGCGAGCGTCACGCCCGCGCCGAGAAACCCGCGTCTTGAAAAATCACGTTTGCCCTCCACAAGCCCCGAAAGGTTTCGGCGCCCCGTCGGCGTGATGATTTGTTTTTGTGGATGTGGTAGTATCATATGTTTCTTTTCCTTTCATTCCGGCCAGTTTGCGTTCGGATCAAACTTAATAATCGAAACGCTTGGCGCGCTCGGGACCTGGGGACGGAGGAAAGACTTTTCGCACGCTTTGTGGCAGGCGTAACACATCTCCAGCGTCTGGTGGTACGCGGTCTTGAACGCGGCCGTATCTTTGTTGGTGATTGCGGTGTCGATGTCCGTCAACTGCGAATTGTCCATCGCTTGCAAAATGCCTTTGAGGTTCACCTCGCCTCCGGCTGAGGTCGTTCGCACGGGGTGAAGGCGGACCGCCCAGCTCAGGTGGGAGCGGGTTTCCTGAAGATAATATTTTGCCAGAGGCCAATTCTCTTTGTCCGCCGCAAACCAAAGATTGGCAAAATGATAACCAACATCCGCCATCGCGTGCGACTGATCAGGCAGAAGTTCACTGGTCGCGCTGGGCACTGAGGGCGCATTCGTGACCAGGATCGTGTGCATCGATTTCTCTTCAGCACCGGCTCGCATTTCGACGATGCCAGGGGGCCAGTGGACGAACGTGTTTAATAACAAACCCAGCCCAACGCCTGTTGCTATCAAAGCGCTTGCGCGCAACTCAGTGGTTTTTTTCATCGGTATCATTTTTCGCTTCGGCTGTTTTGTTCCGGGTTCATCTGCACTGTCCGAAACCCTCTAAACAGTTCGCGTGCCAATTGGATTGGATTGAATTAACCCGCTGTTCCAGCGCGAGTTATGCCGCGCGACGAATAAAAAGAGGCCCCACGAAGAAACGTGGGTTTACGAGTTTCCGTGAAATGCGAACGAGGGAAAATAGGAACGCAGCTTGTGCAGTCACGCCGGGACGACGGCGGCAATGGGCGAGGGAAGAAAATGCGCAGACCTGGCGTCAGCGTGGTCCGGGACGCTTTCGCCGCGGCAAACCTTTGAAAACAAAGAGGCCAAGCCCCCAAAGAACCGGTATGCCAAGATTGGAGGAAAGGTAATAGAGAGTCATCTTCTGCCTCTCTTCGTGAAGCTCTTTTCTGATCCGCTGCATGGAATAGCGAAATCGCACTTGTTGATCATCCGACAGGAGCGTGGTATCTCGTCTAGGCAATCCGTAAAATCTCCAAATTGTGTCGGTATCGGCTGTCTCCCTGGCGCGGTCTTCTTCGACCGATTTCGAACTCAGGAAAACCGTAACAATCAAACAGATGATCTGAACAACGAGGTAAAGTCTGCCCCACCGGTGCTCAATAGCTTGGGCATAGCGATCAGGGTTTACGGCCGACTACAAGTGCTCGACTCTCCCGATCAATTGCAATTTCGATGATATCCCCGGTTCTCTGAAATCGAAGGCTCACTCCTCTTTTGCTCTTTCGGACGAACCCTTCTGAAAGGAGTAAGTTAAGATAAAGTCTGTAACGCCCAACGAGTTTTGCCGCCGATTTCGCGTCCGGCTTCCAATTCAATGTGAGTGATATGATTTGCTGGTTCTGAGGAATATCGCCAAAAAAGTTCTGATTAACATCATCACGGAAGTTCCACTCCCGCTTCGTGTTTGCACTTGTTGGAAGTATTGTGACCATTCGACAGCGACCATACGCCAGACGCCAAGACCAGTATAGTTTTTACGTTGGGTTGTTGGGTTGGCTTATTCTAGTGCTCCCTTCGCGATAGGCGTTGCTTCGGCGACACAGCCGGTTGACGCGTCCAATAATTCGTGCGAAGCTCGCTTGCATGAAAGGCAAAAAAGCGCAGCCTAAAAAGCCCAACCACGGCACTGTCACCGGCGCCAAATATCGGGCGCGCTGCAACCGACTCAGCGACGCTCAGCGCGAGAAGCTCGGTGACGAGTTTTTGAAGCTCTACTATGCCGGTAATGCTCATCAACCCGCTCGTCGCCGTTGATGCCAATGTGCTGATGGACTTGGGCGAGAGGGTTGAAACTGTCATTGATGCCCTTACCACCCTCCGCCAGCGTTTCCGTCACCCGCGTCTCGTTATTCCGCCTACGGCGCAGCAGGAGTTGGTGCATATTGCTCGTCACGGCGATGCAGAGAAGGAGCGACTGAGGGCAAGTGGCGGCATTGAGGCTGCTCGACGCTGGCTCATCGTGCCGGTGAATCTGATGCCGGTCGGTCATGGTATTGTCGAGCGGGTCGCAGAAAAGCTGCGTGGTCCCGATCTTCTGCCGTCGGAGGAAGTCAACGACTCTCTTCTTTTGGCGGAGGCAGCCTTAGTTGAAGCACGGCTGTTGTTGACCAGCGATGAACATTTGCGAGGGATAGACTTTACCCGGCTCAGTCTCGAGTTGCACAACTTCGACCTGACGGCCCCCGTCATTGCCACACCGGGGGAAGTTGCGCGGAAGTTCTTCTCTCGTTAACTGCTCCGTTCCAAGGAACCCTTTCACGAATATTCGTGAAACGACGAATCTTTTCCGACTAACCGTCGGATCATCCTCGAGGCCCAATTCTCCGTTCGCTAGCCCGTCAACGTTCGGAACCCGCTGTAACCGCGAGGAATTTCATCTTTTGATTCAGAAGTCACCGGGAGAAACCGGCTGGCTTGGACTTGGCACCCAATTTGCAATGGCATCATTCCTGAACTTGTATGACGTTTACCTTAACCATTGATGGTTTGATTACCGAAGCGAAAGCCGACGAGCGCCTCGTGGATCTCATCAATCGAGTCGGTGGGAAACTTTCACAGGTTTGCTATCACCCGCAACTCGGTCCCATTCAAACCTGTGACACCTGCATGGTCGAGGTGGATGGCAAGCTGGCGCGCGCGTGCGCAACCAACACCGCCGCCGGAATGAATGTCTCCACGCAATCCGCTAAAGCCGTGGCCGCGCAACGGGAAGCATTCGACCGGATTCTCGGAAATCACATGCTCTACTGCACCGTCTGCGACAATAACAACGGCAATTGCACGGTGCATAACACGACGAAGCTGATGGCCGTCGAGCATCAAAAAATTCCGTTTAAGACGAAGCCGTACGAGGTGGACAACTCGAACCCATTCTACCGATACGATCCGGATCAATGCATCCTTTGCGGACGCTGCGTGGAGGCTTGCCAAAATGTCGAGGTCAACGAGACGCTTTCGATCCGCTGGGAGGATCCGCATCCGCGGGTCCTGTGGGATGGCGGGAAGCCCATCGGTGAGTCGAGCTGCGTCTCGTGCGGTCATTGCGTCACGGTCTGTCCCTGCAATGCTTTGATGGAGAAATCAATGGTCGGCAAAGCGGGATTTCTCACCGCTTTGCCCAAGACCGCCCTGGCCGGCATGATCGATATTGTCAAAGGCGTCGAACCGGATACCGGCTATGGAGCGATCCTGAAAGTTTCGGAAGCCGAATCAGCGATGCGTGAATCCCGGATTCGCCGGACTAAAACCGTGTGCACGTATTGCGGAGTTGGTTGCAGCTTCGACGTTTGGACCAAAGACCGGCACATCCTGAAAATCGAGCCGACTGAAGGCCCGACCAACGGCATCTCCACCTGCATTAAAGGAAAGTTTGGATGGGATTTCGTAAACAGTTCGGACCGATTGACCAAACCGCTCATTCGTGAGGGTGGCAAGTTTCGTGAGGCGAGCTGGGAAGAGGCGCTTGGCCTGGTTGCGCGCAGATTGTCGGAGATCAAAGCCGGTAGCGGGCCGGATTCGCTCGCTTTCATCTCATCCTCAAAATGCACCAATGAGGAAAGCTACCTCATGCAAAAGCTGGCGCGCGCCGTGATCGGCACGAACAACATGGACAATTGTTCCCGTTATTGCCAGGCCCCGGCGACGATGGGTCTGTTCCGCACGGTCGGTTACGGTGGCGATTCCGGCTCCATCAGGGACATCGAAAACGCCAGCCTCGTCATCATCATCGGCAGCAACACCGCCGAGGCTCATCCAGTGCTGGCCACGCGCGTAAAACGTGCGCACAAGCTTCGCGGCCAAAAACTCATTGTGTCTGACTTGCGCAAGCATGAAATGGCCGAACGCGCCGACCTGTTCATCCACCCAAAACCAGGCACCGACCTCGTCTGGATTTCCGCTATCACTCGTTACATTCTGGATAATGGATTTGCCAACACCTCGTTTCTGGAAAAGTGGGTGAATGGTTTGGACGAATACAAGAAGAGCCTTGCGCCATTCACCATGGAGTTCGCGGCCGAGACTTGCGGCCTGCCCATCGAGACGCTGAAGCAGGTTGCGCAGATGATTACCGAAGCTTCGGGCGTCTGTGTTCTCTGGGCGATGGGGGTCACCCAACACAGCATGGGCTCGGATACTTCAACCGCCATTTCGAACCTGCTGCTGGTGACCGGGAATTATATGCGCACGGGCACCGGCGCTTACCCTTTGCGCGGCCACAATAACGTGCAGGGCGCAAGCGATCACGGCGCAATGCCGAATTACCTTCCTGGTTACCAACTCGTGGACGACCCCGAAGTGCGCGCTCGCTTCGAAGCGGGCTGGAAGGTCAAGCTGCCCGCCACCAAAGGCCTGGATAACAAGGAAATGATCGATGCAATTCACCAGGGCAAACTCAAAGCGATGTACTTGTTCGGCGAGGAAATCAGTCTTGTTGACTCCAACAAGAACTTTGTGGACGAAGCTCTGTCCAAGCTCGATTTCTTCGTCGTGCAGGAAATTTTCTTCAGCGACACTTGCCGGTTTGCGGATGTGGTCCTGCCGGCCAGCCCAAGCCTCGAGAAGGAAGGAACCTTCACCAGCACTGAGCGGCGGATCCAAAGGCTTTATGAAGTGTTCGAACCACTTGAGGGCAGCCGGCCCGATTGGAGAATCATACAGGAGATCGCCAATCGGCTGGGCGCCAATTGGAATTTCAAGCATCCGTCCGAGATTTATACCGAGATTGCTTCGCTGACGCCCATGTTCGCCGGAGTGACTTACGAACGGCTTCAAGGTTACAACAGCCTGCAATGGCCGGTCGCTACGGACGGAACCGATCAACCGCTGCTATATACGAAGCAGTTCAACTTCCCCGACGGCAAAGCGAGGCTGTTCCCGCTGACATACTCACAGCCAAGCGACCAGCCAGACGAGGAATTCGATTTGCATTTGAACAATGGCCGATTGCTCGAACATTTCCACGAAGGCAATCTGACCTACCGCAGTCCCGGCATCCGCGAACAAACGCCCGATACCTTCGTAGAAGTTTCACCCGCGCTTGCAACCGAGCGCGGGATCAAGACCGGTGCCTGGGTCCAACTCGTCTCGCGCTATGGCCGGGTTCGGGTCCGGGCGCTGGTGACCGATCGGGTCGAGGGCAAAGAACTTTACATGCCGATGAACTCATCGGAGAGCCCGGTGAACCGCCTCACCAGCAGCCATGCAGATAAAGTAACCCACACCCCCGCATATAAAGAAGCCTCAGTCCGGCTCCTGGTTCTCGGCGAAAACGGCGACAGTCCGTTACCGCGAGGTAACCCGCGATTCGGCCACCGGACACCGCAACGTGGCGTCGAAGTCGAGCGCAAATGGCAGCGCTCTGACTACCGAACTCCCGGCAGCCCGATGATATTTCACGCAACAAAAAATAAACCAAACGGAAACGGAGGCTGAAGTGACGATGCGGCGCAATCTTCTCATTAACACCCCGCTTCAGCGGGGTGACCGAACACACAGCAAAGTGCGGAACCGCTTCAGCGGTTTTTCAACGCTCAACTTTCAACCGTCACCCCTCAGCGAATTATGTCTGAACCAATTCGATTAGAATTCCCTCCGCGTGACGCCCGCGCAGAATTGCAGACGCGGTTGAAAAGCGCGCCATTGCAACACGCCGAAGCCTTGCTTTCCGGATATGACCTGCTCCAGCGCCTTCACGACCGCGGCGTCCTGGATCTTCTGCGCGGTGGACTCGGTTCGAGCGACCAAGTGCTTTCAATCGTCGTGGATGCCGCGAAAACGCCCGAAGCAATCAACGCCACCCGCAATCTTATGATTCTAGGCAAGGTCGTGTTCATGCTCGAACCGAAGTTGCTCGAAGACATTGTCACAGCCGTGCCCAACAGCCTCACTCAGGCCAGAGAGCAAAAACCCCTCAGCCTGTGGCAACTGTTCAAAAAAATGTGTAGCCAGGATACTCGCCGGGCGTCGAGCGCAATACTCGGCATCGTTGAATCGTTCGGAAAAAGCTTGGGCTCCGGCGCGGCCGCGCAACTTCACCCCGCCGAATCGGACCTTACTGAGATTGAATCCGCCGCCAAACCGGCAGGGAGGGATCTATGAAAACAGGCTTTATCGGTCTGGGAATCATGGGCAGCCGTATGGCGGCAAACCTGCAAAAACAGGGCCATTCTCTGGTCGTCTTCAACCGGACTCGGGAAAAGGCTAAACCTCTGGTGGCCGAAGGCGCCACATGGGCGGACTCTCCGGCCGCTCTGGCGCTGCAAGTGGAAGCGATCTTTACGATGCTTGCCCATCCTGATGCCGTTGAAGAAGCGGCCCTCGGCAAAGAGGGCTTTCTGCAGCATCCAAGGCCCGGCCAAATGTGGATTGATTGCAGCACGGTTAACCCGTCGTTCTCGAAAAGAATGGCTGTAGAGGCAAACGCCCGGGGAGTTGGTTTCCTCGGCGCCCCGGTGACCGGTTCCAAACGCCAGGCAGAGTTGGCAAAACTCACCATCTGGGTGGGTGGCGAGGCGAGCAATGTTGAAACGTGGAAGCCACTGCTGGAATGCGTGGGAAACAAGATCGTTCACTGCGGCGGACCGGGAACGGGAGCCTCTCTTAAGATGGTGATGAACCAATTGCTGGGGACAGCCATGGCCGCTTTTGGAGAGGGATTGGTTCTTGGCGAATCCCTCGGTCTCTCGCGTAAGGTTTTGTTTGAAGCACTGCTAGGCGGGCCGGCAGCCGCCCCATTCCTCGCTTTGAAACGCGAGCGAATCGAAATTGGAAATTACGAACCGGCGGACTTCCCGTTGCGCTGGTTGCAAAAGGATTTGCACCTGGCCGCGTTGAGCGCTTATGAGACTGGCGCGGCCATGCCTTTGACGAATGCGGCGAAAGAGCTCTATCGCCTGGCAATTCGCGACGGTCGTGGCAATGAAGATTTTTCGGCCATCTACGACTACCTCGCGCACAACCGAGACCTTCGCCCAACGGATAACAAACTTGATGCGTTTTCGAGCCATCCCGAGAACGCCATTGATGCACATGACGTTTGACGAATATATGAAACTAAGAATTCGCGAAAACACGTTACGACTTCGTTTGACCCAGACGGAACTGGCAGAATTGGAACGACTTGGCAGAGTCGAGAATCGCACTCAACTGGGCCAAGACCCCGCTCTTACGCTTGTATTCCGTTTGCAACTTTCAGCCTTTCGCATTGTGCCGGGAGTTGAGTTTGATGGTGGCCGAATCACGGTTTCCTTGCCTGAGGCGCAAGCTAGAAGCTGGGCTCGAGAAAATGAGGTTGGAATGTACAGTGAAGAGCCATGGGGCCTGAAGCTCAGCATTGAAAAGGATTTTCAATGCCTGGACCAACGATCGAACGAAGATGATTCCGATGCCTTCGACCGTCAGTTATTTGCGTCCGCCGCCACGACCACCGTTGATTAGTTCGGGGAGGATGATTTGCTCGCCATGATCAGGAACAGCATCCGGCTTGTTGAAGATGCTGCCCTGCTTTACAGTCGAGGGCATGGCACCCTCGTGCCGATTGTTGCGCTTCGAACGCAAAGTGTATGGGCAAATTCAACCCTCCCCGGGCCACGCCGCAGTCGCTGCTGGGTTATAGCATGGCTTTTCTGTCGGTTGCCGCAACGCTGCTCGTAGCGCAACTTCACTTTAATTTGCAGGCTGCCCCTGTTTCGCTGTTTCTTTGCGCTATCATGTTCACCGCCTGGGTTGGTGGACTCAAGGCAGGCATCCTGGCAATGGCGCTTTCTCTTTTGTCTTTCAAATATTATTTCCTGGCTCCGGTTCATTCGTTGGCCCTGGATTCGGGAGAAATACCACGACTGGTCGTCTTCACCCTGGCCGGCGTTTTCGTCCTGGCCATCACTGGGGCGCAGAAGCGGTCGGAAGAAAAACTCCGCAACAGCGCACGAGAACTCCAAACGAATATTGAAGACCTCAATCGAACACAGCACGAGCTGCATAAGGCGCAGGCGGAACTCGCTCATATGACACGCCTGACGACCATGGGCGAACTGACTGCCTCCATCGCGCATGAAGTCAACCAACCGCTCACCGCCGTCATCAACAACGCCAATGCCTGTATCAGCCTTTTGGACCCCGCGCCAAAACTCCCTGCCCAAGGCCGGCCGAGCGGCGTTTCGCACCTTGACGATATTCGAGAAGCGCTCGGGGAGATGCGTGATGATGCTGAGCGCGCGAGTGCCGTTGTTGGGCGAGTACGGCAGTTGGCGAAAAGAGCGCCTGTCGAGAAGTCGCTCCTCGATCTGAAAGATGTCGTCAAGGAGGTCCTGGCGCTTGCTCGTTATGAGTCGATTGTGCGCTGTGTCACGATCCGGACCGAACTTTCCCAGGACTTGCCGCCCGTCCGCGGCGACCGTGTGCAACTCCAGCAGGTTTTGCTCAACCTGGTGATGAACGGAATGGATGCAATGAACACAATCGAGGAATCGCAGCGTCTCCTGATAATCAGCGGGCGCCGCGAAACACGCGATGGAAGCTCCCAGGTCTTGCTCGGCGTGCAGGATGCCGGCATCGGGTTCAAACGTGAGGAAATGGACCGGCTCTTCGAAGCGTTCTATACGACTAAACCGAACGGGATGGGAATGGGATTGGCAATCAGCCGCTCTATCATTGAGGCTCATGCTGGGCGTTTGTGGGCGGAGACAAACCATGGCTCAGGGGCGACGTTCTCGTTCACCCTGCCCGCCGCGCCGGCGCGCTTTGGCGAAGGTGGGTCTGCCCCAAGCTCCACTAAATCATGACCGCTTTCGGGCATCATGCATTGGTGCTGGTCGAGAACATCAACCACATGATTGGTTGCGTCGCCGCTGGGGCCGTATTATTGTATCTTCGGAAGTTAGTGGTGCTTTGGCGCGAAGGCCTGTTTGCAGGAAATCGAGGGTTGAGGTCAGATGGCCCAGCCGTTGTGACTCGATCTGCACGAACCGCCAGTTGTCGCTGGCATTCCTGGAACGCACCAAGGCATCGAACGTGTGAGAGTTAGTGACATGCCGACGATGCCGCCAACAGTTTGCGGGAATCGTAACGAGTTCCGCCCATCAGCCGGCCTCGCTCGTCCTGCGCCATTTCCTGTCCGAGGCGAGCCTGAACCAAAGATCAGTATAACTCGTAAACTGCGAACGGCATTCTGTCATGCTTGAAACCAAATCAAAGGTTGGCGCACGCTGATGGGACTTTTCGTTAGCGGCCAACCGTTCCAAAACTGAAAGGACACCGCCATGAAGGTCATTAGCGCTGAAGAGGAGAAGCCCATTCGCTTCGCTGGCTCGGAGCTGGGCGCGCATCGTCATATCTGCGGATTCTTCCGCACCCCCGAGGAGGAGTATCATCTCCTGCTGCCGTTTATTAAAGAAGGCTTTGAGCGCGGCGAAAAAGCCTTCCACGTCGTTGATCCCAAACTTCGTGATGACCACCTTCGGCGGCTGGATTCTGCCGGTATAAACGTGGCCGAGGCACAGAAAAGCGGTCAGTTCGAACTTTGCCACTGGGAGCAACTCTATCTCTCCGACGGCCGATTCGACCAGGATCGAATGCTCGCTTTATGGCGGGACGTGCTCGTCGCCGCCGGGCAGCGCGGTTTTGCCCGGACGCGTCTGGTCGCCCACATGGAGTGGGCGCTGGAGGATCACGAAGGGGTAAGTGACCTGATCGAATACGAAGCGAGGTTCAACCTGATTCACCAGGGCGACCGCGACCCGGTCATCTGCACCTACGACCTCACCCGGTTCAGCGGGGACGTTATCATGGGCGTCCTGCGGACTCATCCCATGGTGATCCTCGGCGGCGTGCTGCAGGAGAATCCCTTCTTCATTCCTCCGGAGCAGTTTTTGCAGGAGCTGCGCGAACGCCGCGTTCGCGATGGATCGCAGCCCGCCGCGAACTGATGTCGGCCAGTGATCCAAAAGCCGGCAACGAAGAGATCCGGCGGCTGCAAGGTTCCATTAATGACCTGATCAGCCTCCAGGCGTTGCCCGCCATCTGGAACGGCCGAGAATCAGGCCACATTGTCACCACGCTGCTCGACGTACTGGTGAGCGTTCTGCGACTGAATTTCGCCTACGCACGATTGGGCAATTCCACCAATGGATCGCCAATGGAGTTCGTCCGATTCGCGCAACGTCGCATTCCAGCGCCGCAACCCCATGAGATTGGTCGCGCGCTCGACCGCTGGTTGACCAACCGCTCCACCAACGCGCCTCTGACCGTGCCGAATCCCACGGACGACGGCGACATCAGGATCTTGCCCTTCCCGCTTGGGCTTATGGATGAAATCGGCGTGCTGGTTGCCGGCTCAAAACGGGTCGATTTTCCGACAGCGACCGAAACGCTTTTGCTGCGTGTGGCGGCGAATCAGGCCCTGGTCGCCTTGCAAGAGGCCCGGCATTTGCACGAGCAGAAGCGCGCCGCGGTAGAACTCGAACGCCGCGTCGCGGACCGGACCGCACAATTAACCGCCGCAAACGAAGCGTTGCGCGAGTCGGAAAAAAGGTACCGTACGCTGTTCGATTCGATTGATGAAGGATTTTGCACCATCGAAGTGCTGTTCGACGGCCACGATAACCCGATTGATTATCGCTTCCTGGAAGTCAATCCGTCGTTTGAGAAACAGACAGGGATTCAAAATGCCCGAGGCAGAAGAATGCGCGAGATTTCTCCGCGGCACGAAGAGCGCTGGTTTGAAATTTATGGCCGAATAGCCTTGACGGGCGAACCCGTGCGCTTTGAACACCAGGCCGCTCAATTGCACCGTTGGTATGACGCTTATGCTTTCCGCGTCGGAGAACCAGCGGACAGAAAAGTCGCAATCCTTTTCAACGATATTACGGAACGCAAGCAGGCAGAAGCGAAGCTGCGCCGCAGTGAAGAATTTTTGCTTGAGGCACAGAAACTAAGCCACACCGGCAGTTGGCGACATGTTATTGCATCGGGGGAAGTCACAGTCTCGCCGGAAATCTATCGGATACACGACATCAAGCCTGAGGATGACCCATCGAATACGGAATTCTTCTTTAGAACGTTCCATCCTGAAGATCGCAAGCGCGTTGTGGACCTTTTTAAAGGAGCCGAAATCGAGAAAACCGAGTTTGAAGTGGACTACCGCATTGTTCTTCCGGATGGAACAATCAAGCACCTCCACACGATTGGCCGTCCTGTCTTGAACGAGTCGGGCGACCTCGTAGAATTTGTTGGGACCGCGATCGACGTCACCGCAGCAAAGCGGGCGGAAGAAGAGTTGCGCCGGAGCGAGAGCAATCTGGCGGAAGCGCAGAGGCTCACGCATACAGGAAGTTGGATCTGGCGAGTGGCGGGAGGAGAAGCCGTCCATCTTTCCGAGGAGTGGTATCGCATATACGGCTTTGATCCAGAAGAGGGCATGCCGCCCTGGGAACAGCGCCTCCAGCGCGTTCATCCGGAAGATCGAGACGCGTGGCAAAGAACAATCGATCGCGCAATCCATGCAAAATCAGATTACCAAATGGAATTTCGAATCGTTCTTCCGGATGGGGCGGTCAAATACGTCCATACGGTTGGTCATCCCGTCTTGAACGCATCCGGGGATTTGGAAGAATTCGTAGGCAGCGCGACGGACATCACGGGGCGAAAGCGGGCCGAGATGTTGCTGGGTGGAGAGAAACGGCTGCTCGAAATGATCGCCAGGGGAGATTCTCGCGCGCTCATCCTCGATGCCTTATGCAGGCTCGTCGAGGAATTGGCCACTGGTGCTTTGACCTCTATCCTTTTATTGGACCCGAAAACCGATCAGCTTCGGCACGGCGCAGCTCCCAGTCTGCCAACAAAATACACCGAGGCAATTGACGGCGCTGTCATCGGCCCCTGCGTCGGTTCGTGTGGGACGGCGGCTTACCGCGCAGAGCCAGTGATCGTCTCTGACATCGCCAGCGATCCATTATGGGCGGATTTTCGTGACCTCGCGCTGGGGCACCGGCTGCGAGCGTGCTGGTCCACGCCGATACTCTCCTCAGCCAGCAACGTATTGGGAACCTTCGCCATCTACTATCGCGAACCGCGCAGTCCCACTCCGCAAGAGCATGATCTCATCGAGCAAATCACCCATCTGGCGAGTATCGCGCTCGAGCGCGAGCAGGCCGAAGAAGCGTTGCGGCAGGCTCAGGCGGATCTCGCCCACGTCAGCCGAGTCACCACTATGGGTGAACTGACCGCCTCGATCGCCCACGAAGTCAACCAACCGCTTACTGCCGTCGTCAACAATGCCAATGCCTGCCTGGAGCTGCTGCCGCATGGTCCTGCTGATCTTCAGGAAGTTCGAGAGGCGCTCACGGAAATAGTTGATGATACGAATAGAGCGAGTGCCGTCATTACAAGGGTTCGGCAGCTGGCGAAGAAAGCGCCTTTCGAAAGGACTCGGTTGCACTTAAAGGACGTAATCGCGGATGTATTGGCGCTCGCCCGGTATGAGTGTGCGACACGTCAGACAACCATCCGCCCCGAGTTGGCCGAAGACCTTCCGCTTGTGCTTGGAGACCGTGTGCAACTCCAACAGGTTCTGCTCAACCTCGTCGTCAATGGAATGGACGCCATGAACGGCGTCGAGGAATCGAACCGGGTGTTGATAATTCGAGGACGGCGCGAATCGCGCGACGGAATACAGGAGACTCGGCTCAGCGTGCAGGATGCCGGAGCCGGTTTCAAACCTGGTGAGATGGAGCGCCTCTTTGAAACGTTCTACACCACCAAAGCTCACGGGATGGGCATGGGTTTGGCTATCTCTCGCTCCATCATCGAGGCGCATGGTGGTCGGTTGTGGGCCGAGCCAAATCAGGGAGCAGGCGCAACGTTCTTGATCAGCCTGCCGGCCGCGCCGGAAAGCCTTGTCGAAAACGGACTTAGCAGTCCCAAATCCTGATCGCTTTTGAGCAACCACAACGCATAAACTCGACCCGCATGGCCTGTCTCGCCTGTACCAAGGTACAGTAGAATCGCATGTCATCTGCGATTATCGTGAGGCATGAATGAATCCTGTTTAAGGCAAAGAAATGAGTGAGAGCAAAACCTCCGAAGGCTCTGTCATTTCGATTGTGGACGACGACTTCTCAGTGCGCCGGTCCACACGGAGACTCCTGCGCTCCTCCGGGTTCCGAGCTGAGACTTTTGCATCCGCCGAAGAATTTCTGGACTCGAAATTGGCAGCGGGAACAGCCTGCCTGATCCTCGACCTCCGCATGCCCGGCATGAATGGACTGGAATTGCAGCGCCGCCTTAATCAAAACGGTCACCGTATTCCGATTATTTTCCTCAGCGCCCACGCCTCTGAAGAGGAGGAACGTTCCGCTCTCTCCTCAGGCGCAGGCCACTTTCTTCGCAAACCAATCAGCAAAGAGGCGTTGCTCAGCGCCATACGTGACGCGGTTGGAAGGGTTTCATAACCTTGTCATGGCTCCTCGCTGTTTTCAGTCGAACATCTGAAACGACACGGGCGGAGCTTGCAGAGGCGTTTCAAATATGTAGCACCCTGTAGCACCTTTTGTAGCACCCTGAAACGCCATTTCGTACAAGCAGGCTAGGCAGTGTAGCACTGTAGCACCCTGTACCCGGGGGAAAGGTATACCCCCCACCGGCCAATCCCTCGATGAGGTTCTCTCCCCTTTCCAAAACCGACGATTCCACCGAATATAGCGAAGAATCCTTGTCATCAATCAGATTTCACAGATTCCCTTGCGCCCACTACGGGCGCCGGATTATAACCCCCTCAAATGAAACGACGCGCTTTTTTCCAACCCCGATCGATCCTCGCGGCGATAATTGTCACGGTCGGGAGCACCGGCCTGTTGGTAGCGGCGGACGTCGGTCAACCGCAATACTACGAACTGCGCGTTTACGCCACCACGTCCGAGCCGCAACAGAAGCTCATCAATCACTACTGGCAAAAAGCCGCTGTGCCTGCCTACAATCGCCTTGGCATTCCCGCCGTCGGTGTCTTTACCGAACTTCAGGACTCCTCGACTAACAAGGTTTACATTCTCATTCCTTTCGAAACCCCCGGGGCCTACGCCGCCATCCCCGGCCAACTCGCCGGCGACACAGCCTACCAGGCGGCGGCAGCCGATTACCTCAATACACCGAAGACCGATCCGGCGTATGTCCGTTTCGAAAGTTCCTTGCTCGTGGCCTTTGACGGCATGAAAAAGCTCGCCGCGCCCCCGTCTACAGCGGCCTTGAATCCCTGGATTTTCGAGTTGCGCACTTACCAGAGCCACAGCGAAAGCAAGGGCATCAATAAGGTCAAAATGTTTAACAGCGGCGAGATCCCGCTAATGCAGCAAGTCGGTTTGACCCCGGTTTTCTTCGGCCAGACCATCGTCGGCTCGCAAATGCCCAACCTGATCTATATGGTGTCCGGCGAAAATCAGGATGAACACAAAAAGCACTGGAAGAGTTTCTTTGATGCACCAGTGTGGAAGAATCTCAGCGGAGACCCGCAGTACAAGGACAACGTCTCCAAAGTCATCAGCATCTTGCTCAAACGGACACCAGCCTCGCAGATTTGATTATCTCATCCGCGATTTTCATCCCCCAACAACCGTCGCACGCGCCGTCATGGTGATTGAATTCGGCGCATCAGTTATTATCACAGAACTCAACCTCGCTCGCTGCGTTTGAAGACATAAAACAGATAAGCGAGCGACGGCAGCAGCAGGATCGCACCGAAACCCAATGCAATCACCAATAGGCGAAGCGTGAATTCTGGAGCGGCAGAGTTAGTTACGGTGACATCCGGCGTAATCAGATTCGGATATTGCGCCAAACCCCAGCCCACAAGAATGAGCGCGACTTGCCCGATTGCAGCAAGCCAGGCCACGACGAATCGTCGGAACCAAAGAGCAATCAATGCGGTGCCCGCAAAAAGGCTCGTCCACACCAGCAGCAGCGGCGCCCACCAGCGCGTCAATTCGTGATACATCGCCGGTGTGCCGCGTCGGGAAGTGAGGAAAACCGCCAGGGCAATCGGCGCGAGCGCAAGGCCGGACCACAAGGAACGCCGGCGAAAATCCTCTTGCAGATCGGGTTCGTCCCGGGTGTCGAGCGTGAGGTAAGTAGCTGCCAGAAACGCGAAAAGTCCGAGCGCAAACACGCCGCAGGACAGCGCGAAGGGCGTCAACCAGCCCGCCATGAAGCCGGTAGCGACTCGCCCTTGCTCGACGCGGATTTGGCCAGTGGCTAAAGCGCCAAGTATCACCCCTTGGAAAAACGGAGTCAGAAAGCTGGCCATTCCGAAGACCGCGCTCCAATGGCGCTCTTTTTCCACGTCGTATTTGCGGAAGATGAACGCCGAGCCGCGCAGCACGATGCCAAGCAACATCACCGTGATCGGAATGTTGAGCGCAGTCATCATCGTTCCAAACGCGCTTGGGAATCCAGTGAACAAAAGAACAATAACTAGAATAAGCCATACGTGATTGGCTTCCCAAATGGGCCCAATTGCGTCGGCGATCGCCTCACGCTGCCGTTTGGCGCGAGGTCCGAACGCCAGTAGATTCCAGATACCGCCGCCGAAATCCGCGCCACCCATCAGCGCATATACAATGAGTGACGCTAAAATGAAAAAGGCGACGATAAGCTCAAGCATGAGCTACCTCGCCTGATTGGGCTGGCACAGGATTTTGCGTCTCCAAAAACTGCTGTCGCAGGAGAAACACAACGACGGTTGCCAAAAAAAAGTAAACCGCGGTGAAGATGAGAAACGGCGCGACCAATCCCGGCATCGGTGTTACGGCCTCGCGAGTCCGCATGACGCCATAAATGATCCAGGGCTGGCGTCCCAATTCGGTTACCATCCACCCGGTTTCAATGGCCAGAAATCCCAACGGGCCGGCGCCAACCAGGCCGTGTAGGAGCCACCTCTTGTCGGGAAGAACCCGGTACTTCAACCATAACACAGCCGCACAGAGCGTCAGCGCGAGCATCACCATGCCCGAACCGACCATAAGGTCGAAGGACCAGTGCACGAGGCGGACATTGGGCCATTGGTCGCGGTGGAACTCCTCCAGGCCAGCGACGCTCGCGTTCGGGTTGTGCGTCGCCAGGAAACTCAGTCCTCGGGGGATCTCGATGGCATAAGCGGTCGTCATCGTTTGGTCCCGTGGAATCCCGCCAATAACCAGCGGCGCTCCCGTCCGGGTCCGATAGTGCGCTTCCATCGCCGCCAGCTTCGCCGGTTGCAGCCGGGCGACCGCCCGCGCGCTCAGGTCGCCGCTAAGGATTTGCAATGGCATGGAGATGCACGCCACGGCAAGGGCGATACCCAGTGCGGCTCGATGAAAGGTGTTGCCCCGGTCACGCAACAGAAAAAAGGCATGAACAGCCGCCACCATGAAGCCCGTAGCCACAAATGCTGCCAAAGTCATATGCATGACTTCGTGAAAAGAGGCGGGGTTCAACATCGCCGCGATGGGGTCAACGTCCTCAATCTTTCCATCGACCATTTTGAATCCCGCGGGCGAGTTCATCCACGCATTCGCCGTAACCACAAAGATGCCCGAGAAAATGCCGCTGAGGGCTACAATCAACCCGGACAGCCAGTGAATGAGCGGTGAAACGCGCTTCCAACCGTAAAGATAAACACCCAGAAAAATGGCTTCGGTGAAAAACGCGAAGCCTTCCAGGGAAAATGGCATTCCGATGATGGCCCCGGCATGCTGCATGAAGCCGGGCCAAAGCAAACCAAGCTCGAACGAGAGCACCGTGCCCGATACCGCGCCCACCGCAAACAAAATGGCCGTGCCTTTCGCCCATCGCTTGCAAAGATCAAGATACACCGCTTGCTTCGTCCGCAGATACAGACCCTCAGCAATCGCCATGAGCAGCGGCAGCCCGATTCCCACCGCTGCAAACACAATGTGGAAGGCCAGCGACATGGCCATTTGTGCGCGAGCGAAGAGGAAGTCACCCATTCCATTGCAGCGTGACAGGTTTCAGGTTCTAATCAACCATCCTTCATCGTATTGGATTCAGTGCCGGGTTCGGTTGAGTAGGGGCAGCATCACCCGGTTCCGCATTTCGGCTTCTGGGCGGCCGGATTACAAATGGGAGAATGGCGCTTACGAGCATGATTCCCGCAATGACATCGAGTGCCTGCGTGTAATGACCTGTACTTTGGCGGACGTGCGCGATCAGGGTCGGCCCGCACAGCGCAGCGAAGCCCCAGGCCGTCAGCATCAGCCCATAAACCGAGCCGACGTTTCGCGGACCGAAGAAGTCAGCGGCAAACGCTGGCATCGTCCCAAAGCCCCCGCCGTAGCAGAGCAAAACGATAAATAAGAGAATGGCCAGCATTCCGAAGTTGTGGACAAGGGAAAGCAGCACAAAGACGACCGCCTGCGCCAGAAACATCACTTGAAATACTCGCGCTCGGCCCAGGAAGTCAGACACCCATGCCCAGAGAAATCGACCGGCTGCGTTGGCGATCGAGATGATCCCCACCAAACCAGCCGCCGTCGCGGCGCTCGTTCTGGCGATCTCTTGCGACATGGGCGCCGCTTGAGAAATGATCGAGATCCCGGCGATCGTGTTAAGGAACAACATGGCCCAAAGCGCATACCACTGCCACGTACGCAGCGCCTCTCCTAGTGCCAGATCACGACCATTTCCCTGCGTTCCTGCACGTAATGCAGGCTGCCGCCCCGGCGGTTGGAAACCTTCCGGCGGGTTCTTCATAAGGAAAGCTGAACACAGGATTGCTACCAGATAAGCACTGCCGAGGATGCCGAACGTGGCAGGAAGCCCGACCGATGGGATCAGCCTCTCCGCGACAGGCGCGGTGACAAGAGCGCCGGCGCCGAACCCAGCCACGGCCAGGCCGGTCATCATCCCGCGTTTGTCGGGAAACCATTTGATGAGCGTCGCCACGGGGATGATGTAGCAGAGCCCCAGGCCAAAACCGCCCAACACCCCAAAACTAAGATAGAGCAATCCCAGATGTCCGCGCGCTTGCCCGGCCAATATCACACCCAGCCCATAACAAAGCCCACCAATCACCGCCATTGAACGCGGACCGATGCGCTTCATCCATAACCCACCAGCGAAGGAGGAGAAACCGAGCACGAGGATTGCCACCTCGAATGTAAGGGTGACCTGTGAGATGCTCCATCCATAAGTCCGTGTAAGCGGAATTCGAAATACGCTCCACGCGTAAACTGAGCCGAGCGCAACCTGCATCACAATCCCCGCCGTGGCGATGATCCAGCGGTTTATTGATCTCCGTTCTAATTGTTGATCGAATATTTTATGGTCAGTCATAAGATTAAAAGTCAAAGGTGAATTGGAGGTAAGCGAAGGTGGCATCCCGCGCGGCACCGATTCGAGCCAGGGAACTTTTCACATAGTCGCCCACAAAAAAGTGCCCAATCCCGCCCTGGATGGATGCGTAGCGCTTGATGTTGTAGGTTGCGACCAAATCAATTTCCGAGCCCACGTCACTGCTGAAATTCGGATTTATCCCGTAGCCCGTCCCATCGGTGGGAAGGAGGCCACCACGCCGCGCCCCTTTGTTGTTGTAAAACGAATCGTGTGTGTCAGCGAGCCAGACCAGGCGATAATCAGCAGCTACAGTGAGCGATCTGAGCGGTTCGATTGAGGCCATGAAGCGCAGGATATGGTCGTTCTGCCAGGAGAAGACATCCATGATCCCGAATTGCCTGTGGTTAGTCGGGAATAGGTTGTCGAACGTTTCGTGTTTCCCGTCAGTGGGGTTGCTGTCACCGCTGGAATAAAGATACTCCAGCCCCACTCGCGGTTTGCCCGGCACATTGGCCCAGGTGTAGCCGACGCTGGCGACGGCGGCGTAAGCCTGCTGCACGAGATTCTTGCCAGCAACAGAAGCGGGCGCGCCAGCCGTGGTTTCCTTGAACCGGCCGAATTGTCCGGCCGCCTCAAGGTTGTAATCCCAACCGCGCAGGTTGCCCGGTAAAGACTTGAAGTGCAGTCCAATCGTGTAAATGTCCCGCGGTGTGGCGCCCTGGGGATCCGGTGGCGGTCCATAGAATTGCGGCGAGCCTGTGCCGGTGTTCCGGGCAAGGAAATAGACTTCAGACTCCTGCCAGGGAATCAATTTCGTGGTCGAGGCATAAATACCGGAGAACAAATCCTGATCATCGGATTCGTTGAAGTGGTCGTTCCAAACAACCACGGGATGAGACACAAATGCATCTACCCCAAAGCCTTCGACCTCGTAGCGCAGTTTGGCTGCATCAAAGGTTCTTCTGACATTCGTCCAGTCCGACGCGCCGATCAGCCGTTCGTCGCCGTAGATCAGCTCCTGTCTTCCGATCTTGGCGACAAGGGGAAAAGCTTCTGCATTTCCAATTCGAACGAAGGCTTGATGGAGATCCAGTGTATCTTGATCGGGATTTGGATTCGGCTCGTCCAAAAGGCCCCGACTATCGCGGGCTTCGGCATAGAAACTCAACCAGGGCGCCGGAGCGTAGCCGACGTGAACAAATGTGCGTAACAACAGCAGATTATCGGACGAGTTGCCGCTCGCGCTGAAGTCTGCCGCCCCACCCAGGTGTTCGGTATGCTCGTAGCGCGCGCGAAACTGTCCGCCAAAATCCCAGTTGGAAAACGAACCGGACTGGCCGCGAAGCCAGTCGTTCGCGAGCCCGGATCGGCCATCGTAAGCTGTTAGTTCTGAGGTCGTTTGTGCCGGCTTGGCGACGGGCGGATTGTCCTGCGCTCGGACGGGGATCGGGGCGCCATAAATCACGATGCAGCATACAATCAGTTGGTGAGGAAGGACCTTCATGGTTACCGGGGATTTCATTTGGCCTCCGACAACAAGTCTGCGGCTGAAACTCCCAACCCTTTGGCCAGCTTCTTGATCGTCAGCAGCGTAGGGTTGCGCCCGCCACGTTCGATGTCGGCAACGTAGGTGCGATGCAAATCGGCACGCTCAGCTAATTCCTCTTGAGAAATGCCGAGGCCAAACCTGAGCTTCTGCACGGTCGCACCAAAGCGCCTGATCAGGTTTGATCTGCACGTGCTCCTCGAGCAGATCGGTTCATCGAATGTCTTCGCCATGTTGTTCTCGCTCCAACTCTTCCGCGTCTTCCTTCTTCATGGAACGGGTCACTCGCCAAATGAAAATGCCTCCGATCAGCAGGGTGCCAGCCACAATCGCGAGTCCGGTCACCTCATCTCCTAGACCGTGCAGAGAGTAGAAGGTCGCCAATATCTCAAAGTGTTTCATACAAAAAACCTTTCATTCATGGGCCGGTGGAATCCATCAAGCCATGTCGCTGTATCTCACAACCCGTGCCAACCGGGGAAAGAAGCGGAAACCGCGAAACATCAAGAGAATACGCACATCGGGTTCTGTTCGTGCCGCGACGAGGTTTCGTAAATCTGCTTTTTTACGGTTAGGGGTTACGATTTTTCGTCAATTTGCATCGCGAAGCGCGCTCTGGTTCGCCTTGCCTCGAAGCGACCTTCGTAACATCTTGGAGTCAGCATTTGAGAGTAAACATGATGGAACCGGATGCTGTCGTGTTCGTGGTGGACGATGATCCTTCGGTTCGTCGTTCAACCGAACGCCTGCTTCGCTCGGCAGGGCTTAAAGTACAAACTTTCAGCTCCGCCCGAGAGTTCCTCAGCGGTCATCGGCCTGAGGGACCGGCCTGTTTGGTGCTCGACGTCCGCATGCCAGGATTGAGCGGTATGGATCTCCAACACGAACTTGCTCAATCGGGGATCCATATTCCGATTATTTTCATAACCGCACACGGCGATATTCCGATGTCGGTTCGCGCGATGAAAGCGGGCGCCGCCGAATTCCTTACCAAGCCGTTCCGCGGCCAGAGTCTCCTGGACGCCGTCAAAGCCGCCATCGAACGGGACCGCTCAGCCTACAAAGAGCGCTCCGGCGCTCGGGAATTGCGCGAACGCTACGAACAACTCACCCCGCGCGAGCGCGAAGTCATGCCTCTCATCGCGTCCGGAATGCTTAATAAACAGGTCGCAGGCGAACTCGCTACCACCGAGCGAACGATCAAATTCCATCGCGCCCACATCATGCAAAAGATGAAAGCGGAGTCCCTCGCCGACCTCGTGCGAATGGTCGAGAAACTCGGCGCTTCCCGCCAGAGTTAGGTCAGCATCTCCTGTCCCAACGGACAGGTGCATTCCTGTACCAAGGAACAGTAGAACTTCAATAACGGTACACTTAATGTTCAACCATGAAAACAGTTTGCTCGTGGACAGAGACAGTTGAGAAAAACCTGACATTGAACGGCTCGACGTCATTGCCGGTGAACGAGGTTGCTTCCTTCCAGCAACGGTCGCCCCTAGGCGGTCAACACATTCCGATTCTTTTTCCTGCTGCTTACGAAGAGAAGGAACGGCGCGTCCGGATCCGAAAAGGGCGAATTTCCGCTCCTGACGGCTTCACCGATCCAAACCGATGAAAACAACAAGAGGAAATCAAAATGACTACTATGACGCAGAAAACAGAGGCTCCCCTGGTCGTAAAGAACAGGAACAGCGGTGAACATTTAAGCCGTGACAGCCGGCAGATAGGAACGGACTCGGAAGCCCTCGGAACCAGCGAACAACAGTCAGACGTCCTTGCGCTGGATCAGGCGTTCCCCCGATTGCTGTACGAGTTGGCAATTCGCCTTCCCGCCCTGAGGCAAATCCAGGCGGTCTTCGTTTGGTTGTACGAACCGGTGCAGCATGTGATACGCCCGCACTTGCTGATGGGGGATTTGCCCCCTGAATTGAGGGCGAGCTTGGTGTTTCCCATAGATGACTCCATTGCAGCCTGGGTCTGGAAACAGCAGGAACCACTTACGATCAATACCGAAAGTGAGCGTCGTTTTCCCACTTTTACGGCGGCTTTGCTCCAGGGCGGAATGAGGTCATTTTGTGCCGTCCCTTTAATGATCGGAAACCGTCGAATCGGTGTTTTGGGCCTCGCGAGCACTGAGTCGGATGCCTTTCGGGATTTCAACTGGGAATTCGTCCAGCGCGGTCCCGGAGATACCGATAGCCTTCGCCGCCTGGTTCGCGGTGAGGAGAAGTCGACCAAGGACGAAGATGATTCGAATGATGAATTGCTCGTGCTCGAAGAGGAAGCCGAGCCCGCGTTCAAGGGTATCATCGGACGCAGTCCCGCCTTGCGTGCATTGCTTAAGCAGGTTGCGGTCGTGGCTCCAACAGATTCGACCGTTCTCATCGCCGGTGAGACAGGCTCGGGCAAGGAACTCATCGCTCAAGCGATCCATGATGCCAGCCCTCGCCGCAACGGTCCGCTGATCAAGGTTAACTGTGGCGCAATCCCTGAAAATTTATTTGAAAGTGAGTTCTTCGGCCATGTGCGAGGCGCGTTCACCGGCGCGCTCCGAGACAAACCCGGCCGCTTCGAAATGGCCGATGGTGGAACAATTTTCCTGGACGAGATCGGCGAGCTCCCACCGGCGATGCAATCGAAGCTCTTGCGGGTTCTCCAGGAACAGGAGATAGAACGCGTGGGTGAAATTCGCACGCGCAAGGTAAACGTGCGTGTCATCGCCGCTACCAACCGTGACCTCAGACAGGAGGTGCAGGAAAAGCGGTTTCGTGAAGATCTCTTCTATAGGCTGAGCGTTTTCCCGGTCGAAATCCCACCGCTGCGCGAGCGCCGGGAGGATATTCCAGCCCTCGCTACTTACTTCCTGCGCAAGACCGCCAAGAAAATGAATCGGTCTTTGCCGCGCCTCTCACGAGCGAATGTCAATCAGTTGAGCGCCCACGCCTGGCCGGGAAACGTCCGAGAGCTTCAAAACGTCGTCGAAAGAACGGTCATTCTTGCACAAGATGGTGAACTTCGCTTCGACCTTCGCCCCTCCGCATCGACTCCCTCTCCGCTCCGGGGCGAAGGTCGACCTTCCCTCCGAAGTACTTCTGACGAAGGAGTGAATGACGCTTCCGCTGTCCCTCGCTTCGAAGTAGTCACACGCGATGATTGGAAACGTCAGGAACGCGAGAGCATTATGCGAGCTTTGCAGCAGGCTGGCGGCAAAGTGTCAGGCCGGGGCGGGGCCGCAGAATTGCTCGGTATGCGACCGACTACTTTGTGTTCGCGGTTGAAGGCCATGGGCGTCACTCGCCAGTTCGCTTCGTCGCAGCTTTGAAATTGCTTCAAGCGCGCGAAAGCTAAGCCGAGAAATGATTTTCTCGGTTTGTTAAATTTGCTACATGATGAGGCTCGCAATGGCAAAAGCCGCCGTAATTACCATCAACTCACACATCGGACGGGAATGCACAATCGAGCTACTTCACCATGCAGTGCTAAATCTCGAGCCCGCTCCACCGGTTTCCTTCGTACTGCGCGCGCTTTCCTTCGGAATTGGCCAAGGCGGCAATCAAGGAATCTTCGCGTCCTGGAAGTTCCATCCAATCAAAAATTTAGAATGATTTACTTCAACATGGGTCATAATGACATTGATTACGAATACAAGACCAACAAGGAATTGTCGTTCACCTTTGGCAATGAAACGCAGAACAAACTAATACTTGGATAGCCTTTTCTGGCTGACGAGAACAACCGACTGAAAGAATTCCGCGCGGGCCGCTATGTTTCCAAAAGCCACCCATTTCATAGAATTCACACTGGTCACGTTTGCTTGTCTTGGATCCGCCTTTCATGCCCTGGCACAAAGCCCGTCCTCGAATGTGGCAAATCCGCTGCCGGCACGAAATGAGCCGCGAACCTCACTGGAAGACATTGTCATTCATGTAAACCAGGTGGCTTACGACGAAGCGGCTCCAAAGTTTGCCGTGTTGGAAACTTCCGAGCAGATTCCCGCGTCGACAAGGTTCGTGGTCAGGGACGCGCAGACATTGGAAACCGCATTTGAAGGAAGTTTGCCTCGCAGTCAGGAGTGTAAAGAGTGGTTTCCGGGGAGATATTTTTATCGGGCGGATTTCTCGTCTTTCCAACGCTCTGGCCATTTCAAGCTGCAAGTTGAGCAAAATGGAAAACAGCATAATTCCGTTGAATTTGAAATCGGGAAAAATGCGCTGGCTACGCAAACCGTGCCAGCCATCATACAATTTTACCGGCATCAGCGGGCGAACTCGCCTGAGGAACTGAAAGCGGACGAACATTTGCTCCTTTACGGAAGCACGAACACTGTTGATTTGCGGGGAGGCTGGTGTGATGCGTCCGGAGATGTCAGCAAATACTTTTCGCATTTGGCTTATGCCAATTTCATGTCTCCCCAGCAAACGCCGCTGGTGGTCTGGTCTATGGTCAACACGGTGGACACCGCTGCTTCTTTGCTGGATCGTCTGAATGCAAAAGAGCAATTGATGGAAGAGGCTCTCTACGGCGCCGATTACCTTATGCGTTCACTGTCGCCCGGGGATTATTTCTACATGACGGTGTTCAGTTACTTTAAGAAGGACCCTGAGGCGCGCCGGGTCGTCGGCCTGCTGGCAAACAGCAAAACCACCGCCGATTACCAATGCGCGTTTCGAGAGGGCGGCGGAATGGCAATCGCGGCCCTGGCACGCATTTCGCGGTGGAAGAAGGACGGTGTTTTTTCATCACAACAGTATCTGGCCGGCGCAGAGCGCGCGTTTGCCCATTTGCAGGCGAACAACACAAAATACGACGATGACGGCAAGGAAAACATCATTGACGATTACTGTGCGCTCATGGCTGCCTCAGAATTGTGGATAGCGACGGACAAGACCGTCTACCGCGATGAAGCCCGTAAACGGGCAAAAAATCTGGCCGGAAGAATGACGCCTCAGGGTTATTTTATTGCCAACGATTCAAACCGCCCCTTCTGGCACGCGTCGGACGCAGGCCTGCCCGTAATTGCACTGGCGCGTTATTTTGACAAGGAAGTTGACGCCCGATTTCGCCAACTGGCACTCGCCACCATCAAGCGGGCATTGGATTACAATTTGCGCGTCACCAGCGAGGTCATCAATCCTTTCGGGTATGCGCGACAAACCTTCTTGCTTCGCGGGCAGGTAAGGAACGGTTTTTTCATACCGCATGAAAATGAAAGCGGTTGGTGGTGGCAGGGAGAAAATGCGCGCCTGGCATCCTTGGCAACCGCTGCCATTGTGGGTGGGCGGCTGGTCTATCCCGGATCAGGCGCATTCGGAGTAAAACCAGATCTGGCTAATTTTGCCAACGATCAGATCGCCTGGATATTGGGCGACAATCCGTACGATATATGTTTCATGTATCAGTTCGGAAAATACAATGTTCCGCATATGACCGCGCTATTTGGCCACGGCTCCGGACGAGGTGGTATTTCAAACGGGATCACAGGCAAGGACGGCAACCCGGACGGCTCCGGAATTGATTTCAAAATGCACGCGGATGGCAACGAATGGCGGTGGACTGAACAATGGATACCCCATTCTGCGTGGTTCCTTCAGGCGGTCACCGCGATGGCCTCATCGAATCGGTGATTTATGTCCAATGAATGAATTGGAAAAGTACGTCAAACGGCATCTTAAGGCGAAAGTCCAGAACCACCGTTTACAAATCGAGGGTCTTTGCGCCAAATGCAGTTGAGGGTGCTACAAACCGCTACACCCGGCGCTACATTTTCAAAATCCCCCTTGCAACCCCGACTCGCTGGAAGTAGCGAGGAACCGAAATGACCCTCATAATTCCCATCGGATGCTGTGGCTGGCCTCCGGGAACCCCGAACGCCGCGACGAGGAGGATCACTTCAGGTTTGCTGGATTCAATGGTTTGAGATCCCTTGGGAGGAACATTCCGTCCTTGCGGATCAGTTCGTCATCGAACCAGATTTCGCCGCCGCCCCATTCAGGCCGTTGAATGAGGACCATGTCCCAATGGACGGCTGAGCGATTGCCGTTATCGCAATCTTCGTAAGCCTGGCCGGGAGTCAAATGCAATGAGCCGGCAATCTTTTCATCGAAAAGAATGTCACACATTGGGTTCAGGATGTATGGATTGAAGCCAAGCGAAAATTCGCCGGTGTAACGCGCGCCCGCGTCGGTATCGAGGACTTCGTTCAAGCGTTTGGTATTGTTCGAAGTGGCTTTGACGACTTTGCCATCTTTGAATTCGAGCAGGACATTTTCGAACTTCGTGCCGGCGTAAAGGGTTGGTGTGTTGAATTGGATGCGGCCACTAATCGAATTTTTAACGGGGCAGGAAAAAACTTCGCCGTCGGGAATGTTGCGATCGCCTTTGCACATTTTCGCGCCGATGCCTTTGATGCTGAAGGCGAGATCGGTGCCGGGGCTTTTGATGCGGACCCGGTCGGCTTTTTTCATGCGGTGCTCGAGCGGAACCATCGCGCGGGCCATTTTGCGATAGTCCATAGCGCAGACCGCGAAGTAGAGGTTTTCGAATGCCTCAGTGCTGAGCCCCGCGCTCTGGGCCATACTAGGAGTAGGCCAGCGCAGGACGCACCAGCGAGTTTTGTTGACGCGATGGTTCAGGACCGGCCGGGTAATGCGCGAAAACAGCGACATGCGATCGTTCGGAATGTCAGCGTTTTCATTGGCGTTACTGCTGCCGCGGATGGCGATATAAGCCTGAACTTTTTTCATGCGAAAAAGCTCAAGATCGCGGAGAAGAGTGGCGTGGGCTTCGTTGGTCTCTCGAAGAATCTCGCGAGTGATGCGAGTATGCCGGACTTCAACGAGCGGGAGCGCGCCGACAGCGCGGACTGCGCGCATCAGTTCAATCGAAAATTCGTCCGGCACATCGATCATATCGAGCAGGACACGGTCACCTTTCTTAAGTGCGGTCGAGAATTCGACCAAAAGCGTTGCCAGTTTTTTATAACGAGGATCGGTCATAATAAAGAATAACAGCGTAATCGAGGAGGGAGCCTTGTCGAGGCGCAAGATGGCCTTGTCAGGTTCAAAGTCATTGGGTAACTTGGCCGTGTGAAGACGTTGACAGTCAGCGAGGTTGCAAGACATTTCAGCAGTGTTCTCGATGAAGTCGAACGTGATCGGGAGGAAATTGTTCTAGTTCGCAATCGCCGCCAGATTGCGCGGCTCATACCGGAGCCACCGGCAGAAAACGCGCGCGAGGTGCTTGATGACGTATGTGGCAAGCTGGACGACGAAGCGGCCGAAGCGCTAGTCAAGGCCATCGGTCGCGCCCGCGACGGCAAAAGGACACGACTTGATGCTCTCCGGAACCCGTGGGCTTCCTGATTGACACAAATCTGTGGATCGCGGTGGAACGGGGGAAAATAACCGCCGCAGATATCCACGCGATTACTAAACAGGAACCACTCTTTCTTTCGCCAGTCAATCTTGCTGAAATCCGATTCGGGATTGAGCTAATGACCGATACGAAACAAAAGCAACGCGCGATGGCGATGCTTCGTCGTATGCGCCGTAAGCCGATTCTGCGCATCGCTGGTGAGACAGGTGAAATCTTCGGGGAACTAAGTGCCAAGCTCGCGAAGGCTGGCCGTGGCGCGGGTTTTAGAATCCAGGATCTTTGGCTCGCCTCGCAAGCCGTTCAACGCGATTTTACGTTGTTAACGGCAAATGCGAAAGACTTTCAAGATGTTCCAGAGCTGAAATTCGTCGCCGTGAGCATTCCCTAATTGCTCGCGCGGTTGCGGTCGGTTTCGCAATGCATGCGTTTCACTTTTGCGACGTCCGCGCTTCCTGGCTGCGGAAAGCCCGTTCGCGTTTTTGAATTTCTATGCGGAGTATTTCTTCTGCTGACCAGCCTTTCCCCTGAGCCGTCTCGACCAAATCAAAAAGTTGTTTACCCAGATTCGATCGGTTCAGAGCGCGTTTAGCAGGTTGATCAATGAGCAATTTTGCTCGGCGCGCCTTTTTCAGTAGCTTTTCGGCATGGAGCAAGGCGGGGAGGTGTTTTGGAATGCCGTCGAGGGTAGAAGGGCGGGCGTGTCGGGTTCCGTGTTTTTCGGCGTGTTTAATTTTTTCCCAATTAGCCCAGACTTCATCGACATCTTTCACCTTGAGGTTTCCGAAGACGTGCGGATGGCGACGAATGAGTTTGTCGGTGATATGGCGGGCAACTTTCTCAAAGTCAAATGCGCTACGCTCTTTGGCCAGTTGGCAATGGAAGACGACCTGGAGCAGGAGATCGCCCAACTCTTCAGCCACCTCGTGATCGTCGCCGGCCTCAATGGCGTCGATTAGTTCATAGACTTCTTCGACAGCATGCCAACGGAGGGATTTGTGATTTTGTTCCCGGTCCCAGGGACAACCTGTGGGCGAACGTAAGCGCGCCATGACTTTGAGGAGATCATTGATCGCGGGACTTTTCTTCATCGGGAAGTTTGATCGATTACGCAAGCGGACAGTGCCTGAGCGACTGCACGCAGGAAATTGTAATTGAGAGTGTGCGGTTTATCACCGGGTTGGTGATAGAATGGATTTCGGAATTCGGAGGTGTCCGTCCACATCACGGCAGGTATTTTCTTTTGCCAGAAAGGAGCGTGATCGCTTCGCAACAGAACCGGAAAATATTTCTCCAGTCCCAGCGTGACGCTCAAACCGATTACAGCGAGGCCAGGCAAATAGGTGCTCGCAGAAGCAAGCGCGTGGTCCAGCATGTGGTTCGCGTCTCGATTAACCAGCAAACCCAGAAAGTTGCCGGTGTCAGGCACGCGGACAGGCAAGCCCGGAGGGATTCGTTGGGTTCCCGGTTCGTCGGAAGCAAATCCAACCATCTCGAGAATGTGTGCGGAGTCGATTTTGATATTTGGCTGTGCGTCCAGCCACTGAACGAAATCGCGGCTGCCGAGCAAGTTATCTTCTTCTCGGTTGAACGAGACGAAGCATATCGAGGGCACGGGCTGCCGGGTTGAACAGACTTTGGCGCAGGCAAGCATCGCTGCAACCGCACTGGCATTGTCATCGGCCCCGGGACAGCCGCCGACGCTGTCGTAGTGGGCGCCGACGAGCACGAGTGGATTGGAGAATTCTTGTGGAAGTGCGATTATGTTTCGCCACTCGCCCTGAAACTGCACCTGGTAACCCCAGCTTTGCAATTGAGCAGCTATCCATAATGCGACGCCTTCATTTTCTTCCGGTTCGAAAATATAATGGCGCGGAATGGCAAGGCGGTCTACCCAGCGGCGCAACTCAGTTTCTGAAATAGTTTCCAGTAATGAATTGATTTGGTCCTGCGGTTTACCAGCCAGCTTGGGCGACGCTCGCGCTATCAACATAGATTTCCTGTCCGCAGAGAATCTGAAAGTCTTCCAATCACAAAATCACCAGATTATCACGATGCACGACTTCGACTCGCTGTAGCTTTCGGGCTTTGATCTCAACGGAAGTGAAGCCCGCAATGCCGCGTGCAAATTCGGTGCCATTTAAATCACAAATCCTGACAACGTCTCCGGCGGCAAAATCGCCTTCGCAGCGGGCGACGCCTGGCGGCAGCAGGCTTTTTCCACTTTCGCGCAAAGCTTTTCGGGCGCCATCATCTACAAAAAGAGCGCCTTTAGGACGATGAAAGAAGGCAATCCATCGTTTGCGGCCCTGCAGTTTACCGGCCTGCGGCACGAACAAGGTCCCTTCGTCTTCGCCCGCGAGAATTCGCGCCAGTGCTCGCTTCTTTTTTCCCGACGCAATGACGAGAGGAATGCCGGAGCGAACGGCAATTCTTGCGGATTGAATCTTGGAAGCCATACCGCCCACCGCAGTGGCGCTCGTGGTTCCTCCTGCCAGCTTTTCAATCTTGTGATCGATTTGTTCGACAACTGGAATTGTTTTAGGATTGGCTTTGCCGAAGTTTTCAATGACGCCGTCCACGGTGGTGAGAATGATGAGCAAATCGGCCGGAAGCAAAGAGGCGACTAGCGCGGAGAGTTGGTCGTTGTCACCGAATTTCAACTCAGTGAAGGAAACAACGTCGTTTTCGTTGATGATGGGGATAACGCCATGGCCGAGAAGCCGGACGAGAGTATTGCGGGCGTTGAGATGGCGATCGTGATGCTGGAGGTCGTCGTGGGTCAGCAATATTTGCGCAACCGACAAGCCAAAAGGGCCAAAAAGTTTTTCGTAAATGGCCATGAGGCGGGTTTGGCCGACGGCGGCGCAGGCCTGGAGTTCAGCAAGATCAGCGGGGCGTTTTTCGTGGCCGAGGACACCCATGCCAGCGCCGACGGCTCCGGAGCTGACGAGCACAATTTCTTTGCCGGCCTTGCGCTGTTCGGCGACCTGCGCGACCAACTGCTCCATCTGGGCCAGATCCGGTTGTTTGCGGCTGTCGGTTAAAACGCCGGTGCCGAGCTTGACGACGACGCGAGAAATGTCTTTCAGGAAATCGGAGCGCACAGAAATCAAAAATTAACCACTCTGAAATCTTCGAGCAGCCGATTTAAGGCGTCGGCTGCTTTGGTGAGCCGGTTCTCGACGAAGAGTGCAAGGCAAGCCCCATCTTCGCGCAGTGAGAGATGGATGCGCAAGTGTCCGAACACTGAACAGAGCTGGAGCGGTTGGATACCATGCGAAGCGAGAGTTTTTGCGGCGAGCGCCAGGGAATCAAGCGCTTGCTCGGCTTGCGCAGTGGACAGCCAATTGTGATAGCAATGGCTGGACGCAGCAGAACCTGGGAATCGCACGCTCCACGCGACAACGCCTTCGATCGGCAAGTGGCCGGCGAGGAAAGGTTGAAGCGAATCATTCATGCTTGCGCGGGATTGGGTATCGCGCTGCGGACAAAAACGCGGCGGTCAGTTTGCACCTGGCAAACGACGCGCCCGTCAGGGGTGAGGACTTCGAGACGATCAAATCGACCAACGCGGGCGACCGTGCTTAATTCCGCAGCCTGCTGTTCAATCTCTTCCAGCAATCTCGCGCGACTCTCGATGTCGTTGCACCCTGATTGATACAGGACTTCGCCTGCGCCCGAACAAAGCAATGTTTCTTCGATTCGTACTTTGTCGAATGTGAATGGAGCGGAAGTCGAAGCGGCGACCGGCGAACGAGTTGCGGCAGCAGGCGAGGAGACAGTTGTTTCCAATTCGAAGAACTGGGTCCCTTCGTCGCGCAATCGAACCGCTTCCATCAGGAGAAATTCCCAGTGCCCTGCGATGGTGCGGTTTGCGGGTTCAACATAGGGATGCAAATTGAACTGGCTGCCGCGCAAAGCCAGGAGTCCGTAAAGAGCAGTTTCACCGAGCAGTCGCCCGGCTTCGGCGTGGACAATTGAACCATTGCAGATGAAGACTTTTCCCCGAATTTTCGGGGTGAATATCTCGAGAACCGAAGATTTCCCATTCAGACATTCCATTTGCAAAACATCAGGCAACCTGACCGGGCGAATATTTCCCCGAAATCCAACTTGTGAAGTTCCAGCCAGGCGATCGAGCTCCGCGTAAATTGCGCTAAATCCGTCCGGTGTGACCGGTTTGGTTAGCGAAAGCTTTGCTCCATTTTGCAGGCATAATTTCTGTTGTTCCTCGGTAGCCTCACCCGTGAGCATGATGATTTGTTGCCCGGGGTGCGTGGAATTCAAAAGTCGAAGGAACTGGAATCCGTCCACGACCGGCATGCCGATGTCCAGCACGACGAGGTCAACGTGCTCTTTGTGCAATAAATCAAGCGCTTGTGAATGGTTCTGGGCAGTGAAAACGGTCCACTCGCCGCGACTCATGACCGCGAACAGGTCCTTCATCGCGGCCAGGAATTCCGCATCATCATCGACGAAGAGAAACGTTTTCTGTCTCATTAAATACCAGTTTCGGAGCCTTTGGCGCCAAATGACTTAAGTGCGAGTTCGGCAGCGTCGCGCACGCCTTGATCGTTATCGCCCAGTGCTCGGGCGAGGGCTGACTCGGCGCGGCGGTCGCCCAGTCGGCCCAGAGCTTCGGCGGCGGCGTGGCGGAGATCGCGATTCACGTCGCATAGGATAGCCAAGAATAAACTGACTGCGAGCTTGTGGCGGCTTTCACTTGCCACCTCGGCAGTTGGTTCTGGAACCGTCGAAGGAGCGGCAGGTGAAGAAGAAGTTACTGTTCCGACGCCCGCAAGCAGGTGACCGACAAAGTGGCGGACCTCGGAATCTACATCCTCGAGGGCGGGCTTAAGTTTTTCGAAAGCTGCTTGAGCTTCAGATGAGGATGCCCAATGTTCGTCAATGCGTGAAAGCGAAGCGGCAGCGATTCTGCGGACGCCACTGGTGGAATCCTTAAGCGCCGCGACCAGAGCACTGATGGCTCCCGGCTCGCGCAAGCGGCCGAGCGCGATGGCGGCAGTTTCACGCACGTCTGCATCAGTATCATTCAGCGCGCGAGTAAGAGCGCCGACGGAGCCCGCATCCATGAGCAGGCCAATTGCTTCGGCCGCCGAACGGCGAACCTCCCAGGCAGTATCGGTCAAGGCATGGCGAAGGGGTTCAAGCGCCTCGGGCGCATGCAATTCACCAAGTGCTTCGACGGCGGCAGCGCGAACCTGATTGTTTTGATGGCGGAGCATGGGGAGCAAGGGTTGGACCGTCTGCTCTCCGCCAACTTTCCCCAAAGCTTCAACAGCGGCGACGCAAATGGCGGCCTCACTTGAGCGTAACGCCGCGACTAAAGCGCGGATTACACTTTGTCCACCGATTTCGCCCATGGCCTGAATTGCGCCAACACACAAGCCATAGGGACTGGAGCGCAGCACATTTTCGAGCGCCGGGGTTGCCGCCTCTCCAGAAGAGGCCAGCCGTGAGAATTGGCCTTTAGCGGCCCAAAACCAGATTTCATCCTCTTCCGTGGATGTGCGCCATCCGAGAATTTGCAAAGCCTGCGCGGCCTGGCCGCGGACCGCAGCATCTGGGCTGCGAAGCAGAGGCAAGATCGAGGGGATTGCCTTGTCGCCGGAAAAAGTCTTCAGCCCTTGTATTACAGCCTTCTGAACGTCTGGGTCGCGATCGTGTAGTGCGGCCAGCAACGGTTCGAGGCAAGCTTCGTCTCGCAATTTTCCAAGAGCGGTGGCGGCCAGTTGACGCGCCTCCGGGTCTTCATCTTCCAACGCCGCGCGCAGGCTGCCGAGTGCGCGCGGATTTGGCGCATCGCAAAGTTGTTGAAGGGCTTTGCGCCGTGTGGCGACATCTTTCGATTTAAGTTGGCGTTGTGTCAACCAAAGCGGCACGCCCCTTTCTTACGCGAAAAGAGGACTGCTGTCACGCGGGATTGAGTTGTGAAGGCTGTCGCCCGAATCATCGGACTTTGGACTTTAGACTTTGGTCTTTGGACTTTAGACTCTCCAAATGCGCAAAGAATCATTGAACTTTCTTAGAACTCTGGTGAATACGCCGAGCCCGGTTGGCCATGAAGTCCGCGGCCAGCGAGTGTGGCTGAATTATGCCGGGGAATTTGCAGACGAGACCTTTTCAGATGCTTACGGCAATTGCGTCGCCGTGTTGAATAAAGGCGGTTCGCCCCGACTGATGCTGGCAGGCCACGCGGATGAAATTGCGATGTCGGTTAATTACATCAATGACGACGGTTTCATTTACGTGCGTAAAATGGGTGGTGTGAATGCGGCGATTACGAAAGCGCAACGCGTGGTCATCCACTCTTCGCGTGGGAATCGGTCCGCCGTAAAAGGCGTAGTGGGAAATGTCGCACCCCATTTGATGAAGGATGAGAAAGAGCCAAAAACGCCTCAAATGCACGACCTGTTTATCGACATCGGCGTGAGCAACCGCAAAGAAGCCGAAGAATTGATCCGTATCGGGGATCCAATCACCCTCGCGGATGAGTTCGACTTGTTGCGCGATGATTTGGTGGTCGCGCGAGCCTTTGATAATCGCATCGGCACGTTCGCGGTGGCCGAGGCGCTGCGATTGCTGAAGGGAGCCAAGACCAAACTGAATGCTGAAGTTTGCGCTGTTTCCAATGTTCAAGAGGAAGTGGGATTGCTTGGGGCGCGGCAAATTGCCTATTCGTTGAAACCGGATGTTGCGCTGGTCGTGGATGTGACGCATGCGACGGATTATCCGACGGTAAACAAATTGCAGCACGGTGATGTGAAAATTGGAAGGGGACCGAGCATCACGCACGGAGGTTGTAATCATCCGGATGTCGTGGCGCGGATTGAATCCGTCGCTCAGGCAAAAAAAATTCCATTGCAACATGAAGCCATGTCGAACACGAGCGGGACGGACACCGACGCGATTTTTTGGACGCGCGGCGGAATTGCCAGCGCGCTGATCAGTTTGCCCAATCGCTACATGCATTCGCCGGTCGAAGTCGTGAGCTTAAAGGATTTGGAAATGATTCCTGAGTTACTCGCGGGTTTTGCAGCTTCGCTGAAGAAGGGCGAAGAGTTTAAAGTCAAAATCTAATGTCGGCGGCTACTCCCGGCGCGAAATGTGCGGGCTCATAGCCTCACATCTTCCGGCCTAACTTCGAGGCATTCGTCCTGATCCTCCCAAACGACGGCCGGGTAAAATTCGAGCAGTCGTACGGCCAAATTTTTTCCGGCGTGTGCCAGCAATCGTTCTGCTTCCTCGGCGGCATTTTCGAAGGCGTGGTCGTAATCACCGGCGGTTTTGCGCTGTCGATCGTCCCAATGGGCAACGGCATGCACCGGCGCATATTTCTCAGCCCATTTTTCCAATTCGTCGCGGATGGCATCGGGCAGTTCGTCGAAAGGAACGAGGGTATCGTTGCAATGCTGGCAAATCAGGCCGGCATCTTTCACATCGCGGGTCAGAAGCGGAAGCGTCGGAGCGCGGCAGCATGGGGAATCGGAATAGGTGGGCGGAGCCGTCGCGAGGCGCTTGAGCCAAATCTGACGTTCATGGCCAAGTTGCGAACCCAGCCGGTAAGCGCCGAGCAAAGGATGGGACAGCCGCCAGCTTTTTCCGGCGAGTTGGCCGAGCGTTTGCGAGAGCCAACGGGCGAGTGTCAAATCGTCAAAGTCGCGAAAAATCAGACTGTACTCTTTCCAGAGCAAATCGAGCGGTGATTCGGCGTTGGCTGCCATCGGCGCGCAGTTTTACGATGCCCGGCGCGACTTGTCGAGCCGGGAACAATTTCGGGACTGTCGCTGAGTGTCTGCTACAAAGTTCCGGCTTTTGCTTTCCTTCACTGATCATAGACTCCAGAAAGAATGCGGTCGCTTCCAAAAAAGTTTCTCGGTGCAATGATCGCAGTTCAGCCGTTGCCCGGAGCGCCGCTGTATCGTGGCAACGACGAGCAGATCGTCTCGCAAGCGCTTTCCGACCTTCGGGCGTACATCGAAGCGGGTGTGAATGCCATCATCCTCGAAAACAGCCATGATCTTCCCTACGTTAAGCCTCCGCTTCCTGCTCGCGCCGTGGAACTGATGAACCATTTGGCGCAAGAGGTGCGAAAGCGTTTTGAAGGGCCGATTGGGATTCAGATGCTCGAAGCTGCAAACGAGACCGCGCTGGAAATCGCATGCGAAGCGGACCTCGATTTCCTTCGTGTCGAAGGTTATGTCTTCGCACACGTAGGTGGGGCCGGATTGATTGAAGGCTGCGCGGGCAAGCTTTTGCGCAAGCGAAAGGAGTTGGGTTGCGAGCAAATCAAGATTTTCGGCGACGTGAAGAAAAAGCATTGTTCTCACGCTTTGACCGGCGATTTGGACATTCTCGATGAAGTTAAACAGGCTGAATTTTTTCTCGTCGATGGCGTCATTGTCACTGGCGCACGGACGACTGAGCCGCCGAGTCTGACCGAATTGCGCCGCGTAAAAAAGCATGCGCATGTGCCAGTCTTGATTGGTTCCGGAATGACGCCGCAGAATATTCGGTCCTATTTCAAGCTTGCCGATGGGTTCATCGTCGGTTCCACGTTTCGCGAACGAGGCAAGTTTCTTGGCCAACTGGATCGAAAGCGCCTGGATGCGTTCGTGAAAGTCTTTCGCGCGTTGAAATGACCGTCCGACTGTAGAAGGTCTCTCTCTCCCAGGAAAATCCTTGGCTGAGATGGGGTTATGACCCCACTCTTTCCTTGCTTCTCCGTGCCGCCTTCGTATCCTGTAGGCTCGGTTTTTAACATTTACCCATTTAAATAAAGTTGAAGAGCAGAAAAAGTATACTTCCGCGCCGTCGTTTTTTAGCACTCGGTTCATTGGGAGCAGTCGGAGTTTGGATTGGGTCTTCCGACCAGTTAGCTGCCCGGGCGGTTCGCGGTTTCGTTGCTGAAACCGGCCGGACCATTCTTAAGCCTAAATTCACACCCACGCCCCAAGCCTGGAATTCGAACACCATTACGGCGGCGTGGCTCGGACACTCGACGGTGCTGCTGAATTTCTATGGCATGACGATTTTGACCGATCCGGTCCTCGGGAAACGGGTGGGTGCTGATACGTTGATCGGCACGATTGGCGCAAAGCGTTTCATCGCGCCGGCGCTCAATGCTCGCCAACTTCCGCCGATTGATCTCGTTTTGCTCTCGCACGCGCACATGGACCATTTGGATTTGGCCACGCTTCGCGCGCTTTCAGGAACGCCGCGAGCCGTGACCGCGCATGCGACGACTGACTTGCTGGAAAGCACGCATCTTCAAGAGCCGAAATCTTTGAAATGGGGAGAGAGCGCTCGGATCTTTACCGGCCATGGCGTCGCCACCGTTTCGGCTTTTGAGGTCAAGCATTGGGGCGCGCGCTGGAAAGTGGACAAGTATCGCGGCTACAACGGCTATGTTGTGGAGCGCGAAGGGAAGAAAATCATTTTTGGTGGTGATACGGCCTGGACCGAGTCATTCCGGCCATTGCGCAGCCAGGGACCGTATGAATTGGCGATTATGCCTATTGGGGCGTATGAACCCTGGATTGGCTCGCATTGCGCACCCGAAGAG